>JADMIO011711117.1_pt1 | contig 57429 bp, 65 predicted proteins | sample 8958161 | NCBI WGS metagenome assembly JADMIO01 (sample SAMN16585339, study PRJNA669376) | soil metagenome | isolation source: Crop rotation soil | place: USA: Cullars Rotation, Alabama | collected 2011 | reverse complement strand
GACAACTTGTCCACGTGGAATTCTAAGCTTAGGATCCCAATGTGCTGGAAAGCGCCGCGCCAGGAGCGACGGCCGCGCCAGGAGCGCGGGTACTCGATGTCCGACGCGATCCAGGAGCCCGAGGGCGGCATCGACAACACGCTGGCCTCGGCGTTCGCCCAGGTCCGCCAGCAGCTCGCGGAAGCCGAGATCGGTGAGACGGCCGAGGCCGTCGACGCCGTCGAGGCCGCCCAGGAAGCGGAAGCCTCCGACGCGATCGAGGAGATCGTCGAGACGGTCGCCGCCGACGAGGCCGCCGAGGAAGCCGCCGCGACGGAGGCGATCGAGGAGATCGTCGAGGCCGTGGTCGCCGACGAGGCCGAGATCGAGGCCGCTGCGGTCGTCGAGATCGACAAGCTGAGCGACGCCGCGGACGCGAACGACGCCAACGTCGAGCCGGCGTCCGAGGCCGCCACCGAGGTCATCGACGAGGTCGCCGCGACCGAGGAGGCCGAAGAGGCCGCCGCCGCCGACGCGATCGAGGAGATCGTGGAGACCGTGGCCGCCGACCAGGCCGCCGAGGAAGCGGAGGCCGCCGACGCGATCGAGGAGATCGTCGAGACGGTCGCCGCCGACGAGGCCGCGGTCGAGGATGCCGCTGCCGAGCAGGTCGAGGAGATCGCCCGGGAGACCATGGAGGCCAACACCAAGGGCTGACCTCCCTGGCCACGCATCGAAACGACCCGCCGGTCCCCGGCGGGTCGTCGTGATTCCCGGCGCCGGCAGCGCGCCATGACCGCCGCAGGGGACGGTGCTAGCATGCCCGCAAGCATCACGCTCGTGACGCTCGGCAAGGACTGATACTCGACCTGATGGATCGCTTCGACAAGTTCACCGACCGCGCCCGCAAGGTCCTGACGCTCGCGCAGGACGAGGCGCAGCGGTTCAACCACAACTACATCGGCACGGAACACCTCCTGCTCGGCCTCGTGCGCGAGGGCGAGGGCGTGGCCGCGCGCGTGCTCGAGAACATGAACGTCGAACTGGCGAAGGTGCGGACCGCGGTCGAGTTCATCATCGGCCGAGGCGACCGCCCGGTCGTCGGCGAGGTCGGGCTGACGCCGCGGGCCAAGCGGGTCATCGAACTCGCGATCGACGAGGCGCGCCGGCTCGGGCACAACTACATCGGCACGGAGCACCTGCTCCTGGGCCTCGTCCGCGAGGGCGAGGGGATCGCCGCCGGTGTCCTGGAGTCGCTCGGCGTCAACCTCGACAAGGTCCGCCACGAGGTCATCCGGGTCCTGTCGCAGAGCTCCTCCGCCGGCCCGTCCGCCCAGGAGACGAAGCGCGCGAGCAAGACGCCGACCGTCGACCAGCTGGGCATCAACCTGACCGAGGCCGCCCGGGCGGGCAAGCTCGACCCCGTCATCGGCCGCGAGAAGGAGATCGAGCGGGTCATCCAGATCCTGTCGCGGCGGACCAAGAACAACCCGGCGCTCATCGGTGAGCCGGGCGTCGGGAAGACGGCCATCGCCGAGGGCCTCGCCCACCGGATCATCGCCGGCGACGTTCCCGAGACGCTGCTCAACAAGCGCGTCCTGACCCTGGACATCGGGTCGCTCGTCGCGGGGACCAAGTACCGCGGCGAGTTCGAGGAGCGGCTCAAGAAGATCATCGAGGAGCTGCGCAACACCAACGACGCGGTCCTCTTCATCGACGAGCTGCACACGCTCGTCGGCGCCGGCGCGGCCGAGGGCGCGATCGATGCCGCCAACATCCTCAAGCCGCCGCTCGCCCGCGGGGAGCTCCAGTGCATCGGGGCCACGACGCTCGACGAGTACCGCAAGTACATCGAGCGCGACGCGGCGCTCGAGCGCCGCTTCCAGCCCGTCATGGTCGAGGAGCCGACCCTCGAGCAGACCGTCGACATCCTGATGGGCATCCGCGAGCGCTACGAGCAGCACCACAAGGTCACGATCAGCGACGAGGCCGTGCGGGCCGCCGCCGACCTGTCGACCCGCTACATCACCGACCGACACCTGCCGGACAAGGCCATCGACCTCATCGACGAGGCCGCGTCACGCGTCCGCCTGCGCAACTCGAGCGCGCCGCCCGCCCTGCGCGAGGCCCAGAAGGACCTCGAGCGGATCACGAAGGAGAAGGACGCGGCGATCAACAACCAAGAGTACGAGGAGGCCGCGACGTTGCGCGAGGCGGAAGCCACCGCGCGCGAGACCGCCGACGCGCTCCGGACCGAGTGGCAGTCCTCGATGTCGGGCGACCAGCCGGTCGTCGACGAGGAGGAGATCGCCCAGGTCGTCGCGATGTGGACCGGCATCCCCGTCACGCGCATCGCCCAGGAGGAGTCGGAGCGATTGCTCCACATGGAGGACGCCCTCCACAACCGGGTCATCGGCCAGCAGGAAGCCATCGAGATCGTCTCGAAGGCGGTCCGCCGCGCCCGGGCCGGCCTCAAGGACCCGAAGCGGCCGATCGGCTCGTTCATCTTCCTCGGGCCCACCGGCGTCGGGAAGACCGAGCTCGCCAAGGCGCTCGCCGAGTTCATGTTCGGCAGCGAGGACGCGCTGATCAAGATCGACATGAGCGAGTTCATGGAGCGCCACAACGTCAGCCGGCTCGTCGGGGCGCCCCCCGGCTACGTGGGCTTCGACGAGGGCGGCCAGCTGACCGAGGCCGTGCGCCGGAAGAGCTACGCGGTGGTGCTGCTCGACGAGGTCGAGAAGGCGCATCCGGAGGTCTTCAACATCCTCCTGCAGATCCTCGAGGACGGGCACCTCTCCGACGCCAAGGGCCGCCGCGTCGACTTCCGCAACTGCATCATCATCATGACCTCGAACCTGGGCGCGAAGCAGCTCCAGACGAACTCGAGCCTCGGCTTCCGCGTGCAGGGCGAGACCGACGCGTCGAAGGCCCAGATCTCGTACGACCTGATGAAGGACAAGGTCAACGCGGAGCTGAAGCAGTCGTTCCGCCCCGAGTTCCTCAACCGGATCGATGCGACCGTCGTCTTCCGCTCGCTGACGGTCGAGGAGATCACGCTGATCGTCGACCTGATGCTCGCCCGCGTGCGCGACCAGCTGCGCGCGCAGCAGATGCAGCTCGAGGTCACCGACGCGGCCAAGGAGCACATCATCAAGCTGGGCTACGACGTGGCCTACGGCGCGCGACCGCTGCGCCGGGTCATCCAGAACATGGTCGAGGACGTCCTCGCCGAGCACCTGCTGCTCGGCCGGTACGAGCCGGGCACGACGATCGTCGTCGACAAGGACCCGGAAGCCGGCCTCGACATCCACGCCGCGGAGCCGCGCACGCCGGTCGAGGCGCTTTGAGCGCGGGCGCCCGGCGCGCCCGAGGTCGCTGACGGTGGCTCGAGCGGAGAGCCGCTACGTCTGCCAGAGCTGCGGCGAGGCCTTCCTGCGCTGGGAGGGCCAGTGCCGCGCCTGCGGCGGCTGGAACAGCCTCGTCGAGACCGTGGTCCGGTCCGCCGGCCGCGCCGAGCGCGCCAGGGTCCGCGTCACCGGCCCCTCCGACCGCGCGACCGCCACGCCCCTCGACGCGATCGTCGAGGAGACCGTCCCGCGCCGCCCGATCGGGATCGGCGAGCTCGACCGGGTCCTCGGCGGCGGGCTGGTCGCGGGGGCGGTCGTCCTGCTCGGGGGCGAGCCCGGGATCGGCAAGTCGACCCTGCTGCTCCAGGCGACGGCCGGCCTGGTCGGCGATCCGGGATCGGGCGGGGCGCTCTACGCCACCGGCGAGGAGTCGGCCTCGCAGGTCCGGATGCGCGCCGCGCGCCTCGGACTGCTGGACGGCGAGCTCGGCGGACGGATCCGCATCCTCGCCGAGAACGACATCGACCGGGTCGTCGAGGCCGCCCGTGCCGAGCCGCCGGCCGTGCTGGTCGTCGATTCCGTGCAGACCGCGATGGTCGCCGACCTCGACGGGGCGCCCGGCAGCGTGGGCCAGGTCCGCGAGGCGACGCTGCGGCTGATGGCGTTCGCGAAGGGGGAGGGGATCGCGGTGATCCTCGCGGGGCACGTGACGAAGGACGGCTCGATCGCCGGGCCGAAGACCCTCGAGCACCTCGTCGACGCGGTCCTGAGCCTCGAGGGCGAGCGGACGTCGACGCTGCGGCTGCTGCGCGCCACCAAGAACCGCTTCGGGTCCACGGATGAGGTCGGCGTGTTCGAGATGCGCGAGCGCGGCCTGGCCGAGGTGACCGACCCGGCCCGGGCGTTCCTTGCGGACCACGACGAACCGGCGCCCGGCAGCGTCATCGCCCCGACGCTCGAGGGCAGCCGGCCGCTCCTGGTCGAGGTGCAGGCCCTGGTCGCCGCGGCGCGCTACGGCTCGCCGACCCGGCGGGCCAGCGGCGTCGATCCCAACCGCCTCAGCCTGCTGCTCGCGGTGCTCGGCCGACGGGCCGGTGTCGGACTTTCGGGCCACGATGTGTACGCCAACCTCGCCGGCGGCCTGACCGTCGTCGAGCCGGGCCTCGACCTCCCGCTCGCTCTCGCGCTGGCCTCATCGCTGCGCGACCGCCCGGTCTCGACGGGGCTCGTGGCCATCGGCGAGGTGGGCCTGCTGGGCGAGCTGCGGTCCGTCCCGGGCCTCGACCGCCGACTCCGCGAGGCCGCGCGGCTCGGCTTCGGCCGGGCGATCGTCCCGCGCGCCGCGCCGGGGCCGCGGGCTGCGGCGCCGGCCGGGATCGAGGTCGTCGCGGTCGCGACGCTCGCCGAGGCGATCCGGGCGGCGCTGGGCGCGGGGTCGCCCGGGCGTGGCGAGCCCGTGCCGGCGATGCTAGGCTGACGCCCCGTCCGCGTCCGTTCGACGTGCGGGGCCGCCGGAACACTCCGAGAGGAAGTCGTTGATCCGCTATATCCGTGTCCTGGGAGCCCTCCTCGGGGGGTCGATCGGGCTGGTCCTGGCGACGACCGGGAATGGACTGTTCCGCGACTACGACGCCTCCGGTGCCCTCGTCGCCCTGTGGGTCGTGGCCTGGATGGTCGTCGGGTTCGGCGTCCTCCCGTACCTCACCGTGGTCCCGGCGACCTGGCTGATCCGACGGGTCGAGGCGCTCTCGACCGCGGAGTTCGTCACCGCGATCGTCGGCCTGCTCATCGGCCTCCTGCTCGGCCTCCTGCTCGGCCTGCCCCTCTCGCAGCTCCCCGACCCGTTCGGGACGTGGCTGCCCCTCGGGGTCTCGATCTTCCTGGGGCTCGGCATGCTCGGCCTGACCGTCGCGAAACGGCAGGACCTGCTGATCGCCGCGGAGGCCGTGGGCTTCCTGCGCCGCCCGCCCGCCGAGGTGGCGGAGCGCGGTGAGAGCGGGGACCCGCACATCATCGTGGACACCAGCGCGATCATCGACGGGCGCATCGCCGAGATCGTCGAATCGGGGTTCATCTACGGGACGCTGGTCGTGCCGCGCATCGTGCTCGACGAGCTGCAGCACATCGCCGACAGCTCCGACACGCTCCGGCGCAACCGCGGCCGGCGCGGCCTCGAGATCCTGTCGCGTATGCAGAAGGATCCCGGCACGCCCGTCGAGATCATCGAGGACGACGTCCCGGACGTGGCCGAGGTCGACGGCAAGCTCGTCGCGCTCGCGCGCGCCCGCAGCCGGGTGATCCTCACCAACGACTACAACCTGAACCGCGTCGCCGAGCTGCAGGGCGTCCGGGTGATGAACATCAACTCGCTGGCGAACGCGGTCAAGCCGGCCGTGCTGCCCGGCGAGGAGCTCCGGGTCCGGGTCATCCAGGAGGGCAAGGAGGCCGGCCAGGGCGTCGGGTTCCTCGACGACGGGACGATGATCGTCGTGGAGGGCGGCGCGCGCCACATCGACCACGACGTCGACGTGTCCGTGACCCGCGTGCTCCAGACCGTGGCCGGCAGGATGATCTTCGCCCAGCCGCGACTCGATTGAGCGCCGCCGCGCCGGGGGATCCCCCCGGCGGGTCGCCCGTGGCGGACGCCATCGTGGTCGCCGCCGGCCGCTCGGCCAGGATGGGCGGCACCGACAAGCTCTTCGCGCCGGTCGCCGGGCGCCCGTTGCTCGCCTGGACGCTCGCCGCGATCGCCGCGGTCGAGGAGGTCGAGCGCATCGTGGTGGTGACCGCCCCCGAGCGGACCGCCGAGGTCCGCGGCGCGGCGTGGCTGCCGAGCTCGGTGGTCGCGGTCGTCGACGGCGGCGACCGTCGCCAGGCCTCGGTCGCAGCCGGGTTCCAGGCCCTCGATGACGTGGCGGATCGCGACGGGCGCATCGTGCTCGTCCACGACGGCGCTCGCCCGCTCGTGTCGCCGGGCCTGGTCCGCGAGGTCATCCGCGCCACCGCCGAGCATGGCGCCGCGATCCCGGTGCTCCCCGTGGCCGAGACGCTGAAGCGGATCGACGGCGACCGGGTCGCGGGGACGGTCGACCGCGACGGCCTGGGAGCGGCGCAGACGCCGCAGGGCGTCCGGGCGGACGTGTTCCGGGCGGCGCTCGACCGCTACCCCGCCGACGGACCGGAGACATGGACCGACGAGGCCTCGCTGCTGGAGGCCTGTACCATCGCGGTCCATGTCGTGCCTGGTGACCCGAGCAATCTCAAGGTGACGCTGCCCGCCGACCTCGCGAGGGTCTCGCTGGCGCTCGCCCGCGATGCGGCCAGGCGCAGCGGGATCGGCCACGATTCGCACCCCTTCGGTCCGGGCGAGCCGCTCGCGCTGGGCGGCATCCGGATCGCCGGGGCGCCGCGGCTGCACGGCCACTCGGATGGGGACGTGGCGCTCCACGCCGTCGCCGACGCGATCCTCGGTGCCGCCGGTCTCGGCGACCTCGGCTCGCTCTTTCCGGCCGGGCCGTCGACGCCCGCCGGCATCGAGAGCGGCGCGCTGCTCGCCGACGTGGTCGCCCGGACCACGGCTTCCGGCTGGCGCGTCGAGTCGATCGACCTCACGATCGTCGCCGCCCGACCCCGGCTCGGGGCGCACCTCGCGTCGATGCGCGACGCCATCGCGACGCTGGCCGGGCTCGACGCCGCTGCCGTCAACGTCAAGGCGTCGAGCGGCAACCTCGACGGGTCCGACGGAGCCGGCCGCACGGTGTCGGCGCTCGCGATCGCGACGCTGGTCGGGATCGCGCTGGAGCCGGGCTCGTGACGCTCCGCCTGCACGACACCCTCTCCGGCGAGACGCGCCCGCTCGCCCCGCTCGACGGTCAGACAGTCCGCATGTACTCGTGCGGTCCGACGGTCTATGGCCCCGCCCACCTCGGCAACTTCCGCTCGTTCCTCTTCGCCGACCTCCTGGTCCGCTACCTGCGCTGGCGCGGCCAGCCCGTGCGGTGGGTCATGAACATCACCGACATCGACGACAAGATCATCCGCGGGGCCGCCGCGGCAGGGATCTCGATCGGCGAGCTCGCGGACCGCTACCTCGCGACCTTCCTCGAGGATGCGGCGTCGCTGCGGATGACCACGCCCGACGTGCTCCCGCGCGCGACCGCCCACATCGACGAGATCGTGGCCCTCATCTCGACGCTCCTGGAGCGCGAGCACGCGTACCGCACCGAGGACGGCTCGATCTTCTTCAAGATCGCCTCCTGGCCCGCCTACGGCCGGCTCGCCCGCCTCGATCCGGACCAGCTGCGCGTCGGCGAGCGCGTCGAGGCCGACGAGTACGCGAAGGACGACGTCCGCGATTTCGCCCTCTGGAAGGGGCCGAAGCCCGGCGAGCCCAGCTTCGACACGGCGATCGGCCCCGGGCGACCCGGCTGGCACATCGAGTGCTCCGCGATGAGCATGGCCCACCTGGGCCCGTCGTTCGACATCCACACCGGTGGTGTCGACCTGGTCTTCCCGCACCACGAGGACGAGATCGCCCAGAGCGAGGCCGCGACGGGCCAGCCGTTCGTCGCGACGTGGCTCCACTGCGCCCACCTCCAGATGGGCGGCACGAAGATGGCCAAGTCGACGGGCAACATCGCCCGCGTCGGCGACCTCCTCGCCGGCGGGATCTCGCCGCGCGCCCTGCGCTACGCGCTGATCGCGGTCCACTATCGCGCCCGGCTCGACTCGTCCGACGCGTCGCTCGCCGCGGCCAGCGCGGCGGTCGCCCGGCTGGACGCGGCCCTCGCCGCCCTCGAGACGTACCGCGAGGACCGGCCCGACGATCCGACGGTCCCCGAGCTCGTCGCGGGCGCGCGAGCGGCCTTTGCCGAGGCCCTCGACGATGACCTCAACGTGTCCGCCGGGCTGGCGGCGGTCTTCGACCTGGTCCGCGAATCCAATCGGCGCATCGAGGCACGGTCGATCTCGACCGCCGATGCCGCGGCGATCGCCGCCGGCCTGCGCGACCTCGACCAGGTGCTCGGCGTCCTGCCGGACGACGACGCGCTCGATCCGGAGAGCGCGACCCTGCTGGCGGCGCGCGAGGCCGCGCGGGCGGCGAAGGACTGGGCCGGCTCGGACCGGCTTCGCGACGAGCTCGCGGCGCGCGGCATCGCCGTGGAGGACACCCGCGACGGCCAGCGCTGGCGGCGACTCGAGGTCGTGAGCCGTGGCTGACCGGCCGCGAAACGACGACCCGGACCGGAGGCCGCGGCCGAGCGGTCCGAAGGGCCATGGCGGCCCGCCCCGCTCGGGTCCGCCCCGCTCGGGTCCGCCGCGCTCTGGTCCATCGCGTTCGGGCCCGCCGGGCCGCCCGCCCGGGGCGTTCGGTCCCGACCGGCGGCCGCCCGGCGGTGGCTACCGGTCCGGCCCGCCGCGCCACGACGGACCGCCGCGGCCCGACGGACCACGGCGCCACGACGGACCGCCCCGGCCCGACGGACCGCGGCCGTACGACGGACCACGGCCGCACGACGGCCCGCCCCGCCACGACACTGGCCCGCGCGGCCGGTCGGGGCCGCCGCCAGGGCCTCGCCCGCCGCAGCGCCGCGGGGGCCCGCCGGACCGCGCCAGTGACCACCGCGGCCATCGCCCGCCGGACCAGGGTGGCGGCCGCCCCGGCCACGATCGGCCGTTCCGGCCGGATGACCGCCCGCAGACGCCGGACCGGGACCGTCCGTACGATCGCGGGCGCCCGCCCGGATACGATCGCGGCCGCCCGACCGATCGAAGTGGGCCGGCCGGCTACGACCGGCCGCGCGGCCCCGGACGCCCCGGCGCGTGGCAACGCGACGCCCGCCCGCCGTATCCAGGTCGCGGGACCGGGCCGCGGCCGGACCGTCCATACCAGCCGGCGCCGGCGCTGCCACCGCCGGACCTCATCGGCGACGACGAGGAGCTGATCGCCGGGCGGCGCCCCGTCGAAGAGGCGTTCGCGGCCCGGCGCGAGGCGCGCCGCCTGTTGGTCGTACCACAGCGCCGCCAAGCGCTCGAACGACTCGTGCTCCACGCGACCAGCCTGCGGATCCCGATCGTCGAGCTGGAGGGCGGGTCGCTGACCGCGCTCGCCGGGTTCGACGGCCACCAGGGCATCGGGCTCGTCGTCGCCCCGCGCCGGTGGGCCACCATCGAGGACATCCTGGCGCGCGCCGTCGAGCGGGGCGAGCCGCCGTTCGTGCTGGTCCTTGACTCGCTCGAGGACCCGCAGAACGTCGGGACGCTGCTGCGGAGCGCGGAGGCCGCCGGCATCCACGGCGTGCTCTTCCCGACGCACCGGCAGGCGCCCCTGACGCCATCCGCGGTCAAGGCGTCGGCCGGCGCGACCGAGCACCTGCTGCTGTGCCCGGTCGACGACCTCGCCGGCGGGCTCGCGGACCTCCACGTGCGAGGGCTGAGGGTGGCGGGCGCCGAGGCGGACGCGCCGCTCACGGTGCGCCAGACCGACCTGCGCGGACCGCTCGCGCTCGTGGTGGGCAGCGAGGGCCAGGGCCTCGGACCGGCCGTGCGGAAGCGGTGCGACCTCTTCATGCGGATCCCGATGCGCGGCGCGATCGGGTCGCTCAACGCCGCCGTGGCAGGGTCGATCCTGCTCTTCGAAGCCCTCGCCCAGCGCGATCCGAACGGGCGCTCGACCCCACCCGCCCCGTTCGACGCGCCGCGCGTGACCGAGCCCGACGAGATGGGGTCGGATGATGGTGCGGCGGTCGAGGCGGCCGCTCCCGAAACAGCCGCTACCGGGGCGGTCGCTCCAGAGGTGCAAGCGCCGCCGAAGCGCCGGGTGCGCGCGACGCCCACGAAGGCGGCGAACCCCACGATGGCGCCAACGGCCACGAAGGCGGCGAAGCCCACGAAGGCGGCACCGGCCACGAAGTCCGCGAAGCCCGCCAAGCCGAAGTCGGCGGCCGACGCCGCGACGACGGCCGGGTCGCCGGATGCGACCGCGGCGACGGCCGCTGCCAAGCCTCGGAACGCCGCCAGGCCGGCCAAGGCGCCCAAGACCGCGACGCTCGCGACGGCGACCGCGGCCGATCCCGTCAAGCCGGCCAAGGCGATCGGGCGGCCCAGAGCAACGAAGGCTTCGAAGGCCGCCGACGACGCGTCGTCTCCCGAGGAGGCCCTGCTCCCCGGCGAGCCGGCGGCCAAGCCGTCGCCGCGACCCGCGCCCAAGGCCCGCAAGCCCCGCGCCCCGCGCGCTTGACCGGTCCCCGCAGCGGGCCATATCATTCCCCGGCGCCGGAATCGGGTCCTCTGCGGTATGGCCCTGCCCGTCGCGCCGACGTAGCTCAATTGGTAGAGCAGCGGTTTTGTAAACCGCAGGTTCCGGGTTCGAGTCCCGTCGTCGGCTCCAGCGTGAACATCGGAACCGGGTTCACCCACGAGTCCGCAGTCTCGGCCCGGGACCGTCGTCATGGGTCGGTTGAGCAACGGCGGCTCGCCTGGCTGTAGACCAGGTCCGAAAGGCATGGGGGTTCGAATCCCTCCCGGCCCACCACATCCCGTCCATCTCGCGCGTTCCCAGGGCCCACATAGCTCAGCTGGCAGAGCACTTCCTTGGTAAGGAAGAGGTCATCGGTTCGAGTCCGATTGTGGGCTCCACCCGCCGGCTGAGGCGGTCCGAGGAGCATCGGTCTGTCGCGGTCCCGCCGTCGCAGCCCCGTCATTTGAAGGAGTGCATGGTCTCGTGGCCAAGAAGAAGTTCGAGCGCACCAAGCCGCACGTCAACATCGGCACGATCGGCCACATCGACCACGGCAAGACGTCGCTGACCGCGGCGATCACCAAGTACCTCGCCCTGAAGGGCGAGGCCGAGTACCGCGCCTTCGACTCGATCGACAACGCCCCCGAGGAGCGCGAGCGCGGGATCACCATCGCCATCGCCCACGTCGAGTACGAGACCGACGCCCGCCACTACGCCCACGTCGACTGCCCGGGGCACGCCGACTACATCAAGAACATGATCACCGGGGCCGCCCAGATGGACGGCGCCATCCTGGTCGTGGCCGCCACCGACGGGCCGATGCCCCAGACCCGCGAGCACATCCTGCTGGCCCGCCAGGTCGAGGTCCCCTACATCGTGGTCTTCCTCAACAAGGTCGACATGGTCGACGACCCCGAGCTGCTCGACCTCGTCGAGCTCGAGGTCCGCGAGCTGCTCAGCAAGTACAACTTCCCGGGCGACGACATCCCGGTCGTGCGCGGCAGCGCGCTCCAGGCGCTCGAGGCGCCGGACGACCCGGCCAACGCCGCCTACGCCCCGATCCAGGCCCTGATGGACGCGGTCGACAGCTACATCCCGACCCCCGAGCGCGCGGTCGACAAGCCGTTCCTCATGCCGGTCGAGGACGTGTTCGGCATCAAGGGCCGCGGCACGGTCGCCACCGGGCGCATCGAGCGCGGCATCGTCAAGGTCGGCGACGAGGTCGAGCTGGTCGGCGTGAAGGCCACCCGCAAGATCGTCATCACCGGCGTCGAGATGTTCAAGAAGCTGCTCGACGAGGGCCAGGCCGGCGACAACGTGGGCTGCCTCATCCGCGGCATCGAGCGCGAGGAGATCGAGCGCGGCCAGGTCCTGGCCAAGCCGGGCTCGGTCAAGCCGCACACCAAGTTCAGCGCCCAGGTCTACGTCCTGACCAAGGAGGAGGGCGGCCGCCACACCCCCTTCTACAACGGCTACCGGCCGCAGTTCTACCTGCGCACCACCGACGTGACCGGGGCCATCGGCCTGCCCGACGGGGCGGAGATGATCATGCCCGGCGACAACGTCGAGATGACCGTCGAGCTGATCACCCCGATCGCCCTCGAGGTCGGCCAGCGCTTCGCCATCCGCGAGGGCGGCCGGACCGTCGGCGCCGGCGCCATCGTCACCATCACCGAGTAGGGACGACATGGCGAAGGTCGAAGCGCGTCCCACGATCCAGCTCGCGTGCACCGAGTGCAAGGAGCGGACGTACACCACGCGCAAGAACAAGCGCAACGATCCGAACCGGATCGAGCTCCAGAAATACTGCCCACGCTGTCGACGCCATACACTGCACCGTGAGGCCAAGTAAGCCAGGCCTCCACCGCAGGGGTGTAGCTCAATTGGCAGAGCACTGGTCTCCAAAACCAGCGGTTGTAGGTTCGAGTCCTATCGCCCCTGCCATCCCCGCCCGTAGCCGAAGAGAAGAACCACCGACGTGAAGCGCTTCCGCCGATACTTCGACGAGGTCGTGTCCGAACTCCGCAAGGTGTCCTGGCCGACGCTCGAGCAGGTCCGCAACCTGACCGTGCTGGTCTTCGCGATCAGCTTCGTGGTCGGGCTGTACATCACCGTGCTCGACGGCATCTTCCGAAGCATCATCGGCTTCGTCGCGCAGGCCGGGTAGGGACACGACGATGACCGAGATGACGATCGAGACCCGCACGCCGGAGAAGCGCTGGTACGTGATCCACACGTACTCCGGCTATGAGAACAAGGTGAAGGCCAACCTCGAGCACCGCATCGAGTCGATGGGCATGGAGGACAAGATCTTCCAGGTCCTCGTCCCGATGGAGGACGAGATCGAGATCCGCCAGGGTCAGCGCCACACCGTCCAGAAGAAGGTCTACCCGGGCTACGTCCTCGTCGAGATGATCCTCGACCCGGACAGCTGGTTCGTCGTCCGCAACACGCCGGGCGTCACCAGCTTCGTCGGCGGCGCCAACATCCCGGGCGTCCGCAGCGAGCCCATCCCCCTCGACGAGAACGAGGTCAAGCAGATCCTGCGGCACATGGGCGTCGAGACGCCCAAGTTCCGCGTCGCCTTCACCAAGGGCCAGAGCGTCCGGGTCACCGACGGGCCGTTCGCCGAGTTCATCGGCACGGTCGACGAGGTCAACCCCGAGCGCAACAAGGTCAAGGTGCTGGTGAGCATCTTCGGCCGCGAGACCCCCGTCGAACTCGACTTCCTGCAAGTCGAGAAACTCTAGAAAGGAACCGCGAGCCCCGTGGCCAAGAAGATCCGCATCGTCCTGACCCTGCAGCTGCCGGCCGGCAAGGCGACCCCCGCGCCGCCCGTCGGCACCGCGCTGGGCCCGCACGGCATCAACATCGTCGAGTTCACGAAGTCCTATAACGAGAAGACCGCCGACAAGTCGGGCCAGGTCATCCCGGCCCAGATCACGATCTTCGAGGACCGCTCGTTCTCGTTCGTCCTCAAGACCCCGCCCGCCGCCGACCTGCTCCGCAAGGCAGCCGGCATCGAGAAGGGGAGCGGCACCGCCAAGCGCGAGAGCATCGGTCGCGTGACCCGCGACCAGCTCCGCGAGATCGCGACGATCAAGATGGTCGACCTCAACGCCAACGACGTCGAGGCCGCCGCCCGCCAGATCGAGGGCACCGCCCGGAGCATGGGCATCGAGGTCGTCAACTAGGGCGTCCGCCCGCCCGCCACGCGCGACCGGCCGCGCAGACCAAGCCGGGCGCCCACCCCGCGCAAGGGGGAGGTCGGGCCAGCCCGACCGCCAGGAGGTTCCCATGGCACACGGCAAGAAGTACATCGAGGCGGCCAAGCTCGTCGAGCACGGCCGCGTCTACGAGCCGGCCGAGGCGGTCGAGCTCGCCAGGCAGACCACCACGGTCTCGTTCGACGCGACCATCGAGGCGCACCTGCGGCTCGGGGTCGACCCGCGCCACGCGGACCAGCTCGTCCGCGGCACGGTCGTCCTCCCGCACGGCACCGGCAAGATCGTCCGGGTGGCGGTCTTCGCCACGGGCGAGAAGGCCCAGGAGGCCCTCCGGGCCGGCGCCGACGAGGTCGGTGGCGACGACCTGGTCAAGAAGATCGAGGCCGGCTGGCTCGAGTTCGACGTCGCGCTCGCGACCCCCGACTCGATGGGCCTGGTCGGCAAGCTCGGCAAGATCCTGGGCCGCCGCGGCCTGATGCCGAACCCCAAGGCCGGGACCATCACGTTCGACCTCGAGCGGGCGATCAAGGAGGTCAAGGCGGGCCGCGTCGAGTACAAGGTCGACAAGGCCGGGATCGTCCACGTCGCCGTCGGGCGCAGCAGCTTCGAGGCGAGCGCGCTGCTCGAGAACCTCGCGACCCTGGTCGACGCGGTGAACCGCGCCAAGCCCTCGGGCGCCAAGGGCCAGTACCTCAAGACCCTCACGATCGCCAGCACGATGGGCCCGGGCATCCGGGTCGACCTGCCGGGCGTCCTGGCCGCCGCGGCGGCCTGACCCACCGGCCGGCGGGACGCCGGCGACCAGACGCGATGACGGCCGAGAGGCCGGTCATCTGACCAGATAGACGGACCGCCGCAGACAGCCTGCGCTCCAGCGCCGCGGACGACCCAGGTCGTCGACGGACGGAGCTTGATCCGCCGGACCGGACCGCGAACCGCCCGCGAGGGCAGGGGACCGGGGACGACGACGAGCACGCCGAGGCAGATCGGTGCCGCACACCCTCCCGGGTGGGCCGCGCCCCTGCGAGTGGGACGACCTCGGGATCGAGGACGTCAGGGCCGTCGCAGGGGCCACCCGACCACCAGTCGGGCGTCCACCGCCGCACGCCGGCTGCGTGCCGAACGAAGGAGGGCCACATGCCCACGGAGGCCAAACAGGCCACGGTCGCCGAGCTGCGCGAGGATCTCGCCAACAGCCGGACGCTGATCGTGTCCGAGTACCGCGGCCTCAAGGTGAAGGAGATCGCCGAGATCCGGCGCGCCCTGCGCAAGCAGGACGTCAGCTATCGCGTGGTCAAGAACCGGCTCATGCGCATCGCCGCCGAGGATTCGGTCGGCGAGGCCCTGAGCCCGCTCCTGATCGGCCCGACCGCCATCGCGTTCGGGAACGACGAAGCCGGGACCGCCAAGGCCGTCCTCGACGCCACCCGTCCGTACAACAAGATCGTGCGGATCACGGGGGCCGTCCTGGGCGACACGGCGATCGACGCCGACGCCGTCACGCGACTGGCCGCGCTGCCGTCGCGCGAGGTCCTGCTGGCCAAGCTGGCCGGCGGGATGCAGGCGCCCGTCTCGACGCTGGCCGGCCTCTTCGCCGCGCCGCTGCGCAACCTGGGCTACGCCCTCGCGCAGGTGGCCGACCAGAAGGCCAAGGCCGAAGGCGCATAGCGCCCTTCACCACGACCCACCACGACACCGACACCGAACCAAGGAGACCCCATCCCATGGCTGCCAAGACCCAGGACGAGCTGCTCGACGCGATCGACAAGATGACCGTCCTCGAGCTGTCCGAGTTCATCAAGAAGTTCGAGGAGCGCTACGGCGTGACTGCCGCGGCGCCCGCCGCCGTGGCCGCCGCCCCGGCCGCGTCCGGCGGCGACGCCGGTGCCGCCCCGGCCGCCGGCTCCGAGGAGCAGACCGAGTTCACCGCGACCCTGACCGAGATCGGGCCCAACAAGATCCCGGTCATCAAGGTCGTGCGCGAGCTGACCGGCCTCGGCCTCAAGGAGGCCAAGGATCTCGTCGACGCCGCGCCCAAGGCCGTCAAGGAAGGCGTGACCAAGGACGAGGCCGAGAAGATCAAGGCCGCGATCGAGGAGCAGGGCGGCAAGGTCGAGATCAAGTAGCCACCGCCCGACCGCCCATCCCTGCGTTGCCGGCTCCGGGCGCTCGCTCACGCACCGTCTAGGTGCGCTCGCGAGCGTCCTCACCGGACGCCTTGGCCTGGACGGTCGGATCGGCGGCTCCCCGGCACGCCGATCACGCCCCACCCGCCGGCTTCGCGGCTGACGACGGAGTCAGCCGTTCGGCGACGTTCGGACCCGGCGGGACGGTCTGCGCAGTCGCCTGACACCGAAAAGTGCCCCATTACCAGAACTGGGGCCATTTGACAAGATGAGGAATCGCGATATCCTACTCCTTCTGTGAGCGCGGCCCTCTTTCCCCTTCCAAGCCTCCGTCAAGGAGTGGTGCTTCATGCCGTCCGTCGCTGAGTCGTCGACTCGCGCCCTGACCCCTTCGGGTCGCATCTCGTACGCCCGTATCGACAAGAAGGTCGGTGGCGTCAGCTACGAGAAGTTCGAGATCCCCAACCTCATCGAGCTCCAGCTCGATTCGTTCGCGTGGTTCGTGGACAAGGGGCTGCGGGAGCTGTTCGACGAGATCAGTCCGATCAAGGACTTCACCGGCAAGGTGATGGAGCTCCAGTTCCTCGACTACGAGTTCGGTGCCCCCAAGTACTCCGAGGAGGAGTGCCGGACCAAGGACCTGACGTTCAGCAAGCCGCTCTACGTCAACGTCGAGCTCCTGATCAAGGAGACCGGCGAGATCCAGCGCCAGCGCGTCTACATGGGCGACTACCCGTGGATGACCGACCAGGGCACCTTCGTGATCAACGGCGCGGAGCGCGTCGTGGTCAGCCAGCTCGTCCGCTCGCCGGGCGTCTACTACAGCGAGGTCGAGGACCCGGCGTCCGGCCGGATGCTGTTCTCGGCCAAGGTCATCCCGAACCGCGGCGCCTGGCTCGAGTTCGAGACCAACAACAAGGACCAGCTGTGGGTCAAGGTCGACCGCAAGCGCAAGATCGCGGCGACGACCCTCCTCCGCGCGGTCGGGTATGAGCAGAACGACGAGATCGCCGCGCTCTTCAGCGGCGTCGACATCGACCCGGACCACACCTACATCGCCAACACCCTCGACAAGGACCTGACCCACACCCAGGCCGAGGCCCTCATCGAGGTCTACAAGAAGCTCCGCCCGGGCGATCCGCCCACCGGCGACAACGCCCGCCAGCTGGTCGAGAGCCTCTTCTTCAACTTCCGCCGCTACGACCTCGGCCGGGTCGGCCGCTACAAGTTCGACAAGAAGCTCGATGCCGTCGCGAACCGCATGGGCTTCGAGCTCGAGCGCGACGGGCGGACGATCACCAAGGAAGACATCGCCGCGATCGTCGGCCACCTCATCGAGTGCAACCGCGGGCTCCATCCCAAGGACGACATCGACCACCTCGGCAATCGGCGCATCCGGGCCAACGGCGAGCTGATCCAGAACGCGTTCCGCATCGGCCTGCTGCGCATGGAGCGCGTCGTCCGCGAGCGCATGACGATCCAGGAGCTGGACAAGGCCACGCCCAACGCGCTGATCAACATCCGCCCGGTCGTCGCGGCCATGAAGGAGTTCTTCGGCGGCAGCCAGCTCTCCCAGTTCATGGACCAGACCAACCCGCTGGCCGAGCTCACCAGCAAGCGCCGCCTCTCGGCCCTCGGCCCGGGCGGCCTGTCGCGCGAGCGCGCCGGCTTCGACGTCCGCGACGTCCACCACAGCCACTACGGCCGCATCTGCCCGATCGAGACGCCGGAAGGCCCGAACATCGGCCTGATCGGCTCGCTCGCGACCTACGGGCGCATCAACAGCTACGGCTTCATCGAGACCCCGTACCGCAAGGTCAAGCGGACCGTCGGCTTCGACGACAGCGGCCTGAGCGGGTACGAGGCGGGCTCGGACGTCGTGACCAAGGGCGGCGACGTCGTCCTGAAGGCCGGCTTGCCGTTCACGAGCGCCGCGATCAGCGAGCTCAAGAAGCAGAAGGCCCACGCCTTCCCGATCCGCCCGATCGTCACCGACGACATCGAGTACCTCCCCGCCGACGAGGAGGAGGAGCACGTCGTCGCGCAGGCCAACGCGCCGCTCGACGACGAGGGCCACTTCACGGCGGAGCGGATCCCGTCGCGCTACCGCGACACGTTCCCCGAGGCCCGCGCCAACCAGATCGAGTACATGGACGTCTCGCCCAAGCAGGTCGTCTCGGTCGCGACGGCGCTGATCCCGTTCCTCGAGCACGACGACGCCAACCGCGCGCTGATGGGCTCGAACATGCAGCGCCAGGCCGTCCCGCTCCTGGAGCCGGAGTCGCCGATCGTCGGCACCGGCATGGAGGAGCGCGCCGCCCGCGACTCGGGCCAGGTCCTCGTCGCCCGCCGCGGCGGCGTGGTCACGAGCGTCACCGCCGAGCGGATCCGCATCGAGACCGACGCCGGCGAGCTCGACGAGTACAAGCTGCTCAAGTTCGTCCGCAGCAACCAGGGCACCTGCATCAACCAGCGCCCCATCGTCGACGTCGGCGCGCGGGTCCTCGACGGCCAGCCGATCGCGGACTCCAGCTCCACCGAGAACGGCGAGCTCGCGCTCGGCCGCAACGTGCTGGTCGCGTTCATGAGCTGGGAGGGCGGCAACTACGAGGACGCGATCGTCATCAGCGACCGCCTCGTCCGCGACGACCTGTTCACCAGCATCCACATCGAGAAGCACGAGATCGAGTCGCGCGACACGAAGCTCGGCCCCGAGGAGATCACCCGCGACATCCCGAACGTCGGCGAGGAGTCCCTCAAGGACCTCGACGAGGAGGGCATCGTCTACATCGGCGCCGAGGTCCGCCCCGGCGACATCCTCGTCGGCAAGATCACGCCCAAGGGCGAGACCGAGCTGACCGCCGAGGAGCGCCTCCTGCGGGCGATCTTCGGTGAGAAGGCCCGCGAGGTGAAGGACAGCTCGCTGCGCCTGCCCCACGGCGAGCGCGGCAAGGTGGTCGAGGTCCGCGAGTTCCGCCGCGAGCTCAACGACGACCTCCAGCCGGGCGTCAACCGCCTGGTCCGGGTGTCCGTCGCCCAGAAGCGCAAGATCTCGGTCGGCGACAAGATGGCCGGCCGCCACGGCAACAAGGGCGTCATCGCCAAGATCCTCCCCGCCGAGGACATGCCGTACCTGCCCGACGGCACCCCGGTCGACATCATCCTCAACCCGCTCGGCGTGCCGAGCCGGATGAACATCGGCCAGATCCTCGAGACGCACCTCGGCTGGGCGCTCCACAAGAAGGGCCTCAAGGCCGCCACGGCGGTCTTCGACGGCGCGACCGAGGAGCAGATCCAGGACGAGCTCCGCGAGGCCGGCCTGCCGATCTCCGGCAAGATCGAGCTCCGCGACGGGCGGACCGGCGAGGCGTTCGACCGCCACATCACCGTCGGCTACATCTACATGCTCAAGCTCCACCACCTCGTCGAGGACAAGATCCACGCCCGCTCGACCGGCCCGTACAGCCTCATCACCCAGCAGCCGCTGGGCGGCAAGGCGCAGTTCGGCGGCCAGCGCTTCGGCGAGATGGAGGTCTGGGCGCTGGAGGCGTACGGCGCCGCCAACATCCTCCAGGAGCTGCTCACCGTGAAGTCGGACGACGTCCTCGGGCGCGTCCAGACCTACGAAGCCATCGTCAAGGGGGAGGAGATCCAGCCGCCGCGCGTCCCCGAGTCGTTCAAGGTCCTGATCAAGGAGCTGCGCAGCCTCGGGCTGAACGCGGAGATCCTCGACCAGAACGACGAGGAGATCCCGCTCGGCGAGGACGACGCATCCGGATACCTGCTCCCCGACCTCGGCGGGATCAACCTCGCCGGGTTCGAGGACTGATCGCCCTGCACCCGCACCCGTCCCTGACCCACCCGCGGCGCCGCGTTTCGGCCGGCACGACGCCGCTCGCTCACGGTCCGCATCGCGTCGCCGAGCCAGACGGCGGCGCGGAGGAGAACCATGCTCGAAGTCAATAACTTCAGCGCGATCCGCATCTCGCTTGCCAGCCCGGACCAGATCCGGGAGTGGTCGAAGGGCGAGGTCACCAAGCCCGAGACCATCAACTACCGGACCCTCAAGCCGGAGAAGGACGGGCTCTTCGACGAGCGCATCTTCGGTCCGACGAAGGACTGGGAGTGCTACTGCGGGAAGTACAAGCGGATCCGCTACAAGGGCATCATCTGCGACAAGTGCGGCGTCGAGGTCACGCGCTCGAAGGTCCGCCGCGAGCGGATGGGCCACATCCAGCTCGCCAGCCCGGTCAGCCACATCTGGTATTTCAAGGGCACCCCGAGCCGGCTGGGCATCCTGCTCGACATCAGCCCGCGCAACCTGGAGCGCATCCTCTACTTCGCGCTGTACATCGTCACGCACGTCGACGAGGACGCCCGCAAGCGCGCCCTGGCCGCCATCGAGGACGAGGCCGAGGGCCGTGGCGGCAAGTCCGGCCAGCGCCTGACCGAGCTCGAGGACGAGCTCAAGGCCGAGCTCAACAAGAGCAAGGACGAGCTGAACGCCGACCTCGCGTCGACCAAGGCCACGCTCGAGGCCGACCGCACCACGCAGACCGAGCAGATCGCGCTCGCGGCCCAGGAGACCCAGGCCGCCCTCGACGCGCTGAAGACCGGCGTGGCCGAGGACACGATCTCCTTCGCCCCGACGGGCGAGGTCGTCGTGGCCGCGGGCGACAAGGGCGGCAAGGACGCCGTCGCGAGGCTCCGCAAGATCGTGGGAGCGGAGACGGAGCGGGTCACCGCCCTGATCCAGCAGCGCGAGGCCGACGAGGCCCGCGTGGTCGAGCAGAAGATCGACGACCTGCGCGCCGCGATGGAGGAGACGCTCAACCAGGAGCGCGCCGGCCTCGCCGAGCAGGCCCAGGGCCTCAAGGACGAGCTGCGCAAGCTGCGCGACGAGCTCGAGTCCCTCAAGCCGATGCAGACCCTCGGCGAGAACGAGTACCGCGCGCTCGACGAGCGCTACGGCTCGGGCGCCAAGGGCGGCCGCGTCTTCGGCGCGGGCATGGGCGCCGAGGCGGTCCGCGAGATCATCAGCCGGATGGACCTCGAGGAGCTGGCCCGCTCGCTCCACGTCGAGGTCCGCACCAGCTCCGGCCAGCGCCGCAAGAAGGCCATCAAGCGGCTGCGCCTCATCGAGGCGTTCCGCCGCTCGGGCACGCGCCCGGACTGGATGATCCTGTCCGTGCTGCCGGTCATCCCGCCGGACCTCCGGCCGATGGTCCAGCTCGACGGCGGCCGCTTCGCGACCTCCGACCTCAACGACCTGTACCGCCGCGTCATCAACCGCAACAACCGGCTCAAGCGACTGCTCGAGCTGGGCGCTCCGGAGATCATCATCCGCAACGAGAAGCGGATGCTCCAGGAGGCCTGCGACGCGCTGATCGACAACGGCCGCCGCGGCCGCGCGATCGCCGGCACCGGCAACCACCGCCTCAAGTCGCTCTCCGACATGCTCAAGGGCAAGCAGGGACGGTTCCGCCAGAACCTGCTGGGCAAGCGCGTCGACTACTCCGGCCGCTCGGTCATCGTGGTCGGCCCGGAGCTCAAGCTCCACCAGTGCGGGCTGCCCAAGAAGATGGCGCTCGAGCTGTTCAAGCCGTTCGTCATGCGTCAGCTCGTCGAGAAGGGCTTCGCCCACAACATCAAGAGCGCCAAGCGCATCGTCGAGCGCGTCCGGCCCGAGGTCTGGGACGTCCTCGAAGAGGTCATCAAGGACCACCCGGTCCTGCTGAACCGCGCCCCGACGCTGCACCGCCTGGGCATCCAGGCGTTCATGCCGGTCCTCGTCGAGGGCTCGGCCATCCAGATCCACCCGCTCGTCTGCACCGCGTTCAACGCGGACTTCGACGGCGACCAGATGGCGGTCCACGTGCCGCTCTCGACGGCCGCCCAGGAAGAGGCGCGGACGATGATGCTCTCGACCGCGAACCTGCTGTCGCCCGCCGACGGCAGCCCGGTCGTGGCCCCGACCCAGGACATGGTCCTCGGCTGCTACTACCTGACGATGGACTCGCAGGCCACGAAGTCGAAGAAGGGGGCCCATGTCCGGTCCTTCCCGACCGAGGACCAGGCGATCCTCGCCTACCAGCTGCGCGAGAAGACCGGCGCGACGCTCCACGAGCTCGTCGACGTCGAGGTCAAGGCCTGGGACGCCGAGTCCGGCACCCTGCGCGCCGAGCGCCGCCAGACGACCATCGGCCGGATCATCTTCAACCAGATCCTGCCCGACCAGCTGCGCTTCCACGACCAGGTCATGCGCCGGGTCGACCTCAAGGCGCTGGTCGACGTCTGCTACCGCCAGCTCGGTCCGGACGAGACCGCCCACCTGGTCGACGGCATCAAGAGCGTCGGGTTCGAGTTCGCCACCCGTGGCGGCATGACCATCGGCCTCTTCGACATCGAGATCCCGAAGGACAAGGCGGCTCGCCTCGACTCGGCCGACCACTCCGTCGAGGAGATCGACCGCCAGTTCCAGCGCGGCCTCATCACCGAGGACGAGCGCTACGAGCAGGTCGTCGGGGTGTGGCAGGACGCCACGGCCAAGATGTCCGACGAGATGATGAAGTCGCTGGACCCGACGGGCCCGGTGACGATGATGACGGCCTCCGGCGCCCGCGGGAACAAGGGCAACATCGGCCAGCTGGGCGCGATGCGCGGCCTCATGGCCGACCCGTCGGGCCGGATCATCGACGTCCCCGTGCGGAGCAACTTCCGCGAGGGGATGACCGTCCTCGAGTACTTCATCTCCACCCACGGCGCCCGCAAGGGCCTCGCGGACACGGCCCTGCGGACCGCCGACTCGGGCTACCTGACGCGACGTCTCGTCGACGTGGCCCAGGACGTGATCACCCGCGAGGAGGATTGCGGCACCGAGGAGGGGAGCTGGATCATCCGCAGCGAATCGAGCGAGGAGCGCGACGCCTTCCAGCGCCGCCTCGTCGGCCGACTCGCGGCGGCCTCGCTGCCCGACCCGACGGTCAAGGCCAAGAAGGGCGCCGAGCCCACGTACCTCGTCGAGCGCAACGAGATGATCACCGAGGAGATCGCGGCCCGCATCGACGAGGCCGGGGTCGACGAGGCGCTCGTCCGCTCACCGCTCACCTGCGAGGCGCGCTACGGCGTCTGCCGCGCGTGCTACGGCCGCAACCTCGCCACCGGCGAGATGGTCGGCTCCGGCGAGGCGGTCGGCATCATCGCCGCCCAGTCCATCGGCGAGCCGGGCACCCAGCTGACGATGCGCACGTTCCATACGGGCGGCGTCGCCGGCCTGGACATCACGGCCGGCCTGCCGCGCGTCGAGGAGCTGTTCGAGGCCCGCATCCCGAAGGGCAAGGCCGAGATCAGCCACATCGACGGCATCGTGGAGATCATCCGCGGCGACGGGCCGACCAAGGTCAAGGTCATCTCGACCGAGGTCTACGACACGTCGCTGATCCTGCCGCCCAAGGCGGAGATGCTCGCGGCGCCCGGCGACGTGGTCACCCTCGGCCAGTCCATCGCCCGCCACGAAGTGGATGGCGCCGCGACCGACGTCACCTCGCCGGTCGCCGGCTTCCTCGTCAAGGAGAAGGACGGCCTCGTCGTCCGGGCCGAGGACGTCGTCGAGCGCGAGTACCTCATCCCCCACAACGCCAAGATCCTCGTCGACAACGGCTCGGAGATCCGGGCGGGCGACGCCATCACCGATGGCCCGATCAACCCGCAGGAGTACCTCGACACCCGGGGCAAGGACGCCGTCCAGCGCTACCTGGTGAAGGAGGTCCAGAAGGTCTACCGGAGCCAGGGCGTCACGATCAACGACAAGCACATCGAGATCATCGTCCGGCAGATGCTCCGCAAGGTCCGCATCGACCAGCCGGGCGACGTCGACCTGCTGCCGACCGAGCTGGTGGACCGCCTCGAGTTCGAGGAGCACAACAACCGGGTCCTCGCGGAGGGCGGCGAGCCGGCCACCGCGCAGACCGTCCTGCTCGGGGTCACCAAGGCCTCGCTGAACACCTCGAGCTTCCTCGCCGCCGCGTCCTTCCAGGAGACCACGCGGGTGCTGACCGAGGCCGCCATCAACGGCGCCAAGGACCACCTGATCGGCCTCAAGGAGAACGTGATCATCGGCAAGCTCATCCCGGCCGGGACCGGGGCGCCGGCCAACGTGGCCGCGCGCAAGGAGCGCGAGCGCCGGGCCGCCATCGAGGCGCTCGCCGGCGAGGCGCTCGACGACCTCGGCGCCGAGTACAACCCGTTCCTCGAGGACGGGGAGGGCCGGGCCCCCGACGAGGAGGCCACGGAGCTCGTGCTGGCGGCGACCATCGCCGGCGGCGCGGACGACGAATCGGACTTCGCCAACCCGTTCCTGCCGGCCGACGGCGATGCCCCGGCCGCGGACGACGAGGAGGGCCTCGCGGCCTTCGTCGCCGGTGGCTCGGACACGCCCGCGGAGGGCGGTTCCAAGGACTGATCCGGGGGTCCCGCCGGGGCCCTCGGGAGGGCCCCGCCGAGCGTTTGACACGCTCAGCGGGCCGCTGATAGACTCCGCCTTCGTGGCCTCGGGAGGGGTCCGCCAGCGGCGTGCGCGCCGCAGACCACCTGACCACATCCAGCCTGAACCCTGAACCGGTCCCCGCCGGTCGCCCCCCAGGCGATCGTGCCTCACCGGACCGGCCGGTCGGCGACGACCGTGACCCGATCACTTCGACGAGAGGAGCAGCGTTTTCGTGCCGACGATCAGCCAGCTCGTGCGACACGGTCGCCAGCGCAAGATCTCCAAGATCAAGGCGCCGGCGATGCGCAAGAACTGGAACAGCCTGCGGCAGCGCCAGGTCCCCATCCCCGGCGCCCCCCAGAAGCGGGGTGTCTGCCTGCAGGTCCGGACGATGACGCCCAAGAAGCCGAACTCGGCGCTGCGCAAGATCGCGCGCGTGCGGCTCACGAACCAGATGGAGGTCACGGCCTACATCCCCGGGATCGGCCACAACCTCCAGGAGCACTCGGTCGTCCTGGTCCGCGGCGGCCGCGTGAAGGACCTCCCCTCGGTCAAGTACCACATCATCCGCGGCACCCTCGACGCCGCCGGCGTGCGCGACCGCAAGCAGGGCCGCAGCAAGTACGGCGCGAAGGCCAGCGCGAAGCCGGGGGCCCGCTGACATGCCGCGCCGAACGAGCATCCCGCGCAAGACCAAGTACGAGACGATCCCGGCCAACCGCCTGACCGCCCGCTTCTCCGCGAAGCTGATGAAGGGCGGCAAGCAGAACCTGGCCGAGCGGATCCTGCGCCAGGCGCTCGCCCGCGCCGAGGCCCAGGCGTCGCGGCCCGGCCTCGAGATCCTCGAGGCGGCGATGCGCAACGCCACCCCGATCATCGAAGTCAAGCCGCGCCGCGTCGGCGGCGCCACCTATCAGGTCCCGGTCGAGATCCGGGGCGACCGCCGCATGTCGCTCGGCGTCCGCTGGCTCGTCCAGGCGGCCCGCAAGCGCAACGGCAAGAGCATGAGCGAGAAGCTCGCCGCCGAGTTCGTCGATGCCATGAACGGCCTCGGCGCGGCGGTGAAGCGTCGCGAAGACACGCACAAGATGGCCGACGCCAACAAGGCGTTCAGCCATTTCAAGTGGTAGACCCAGGAGCCTAGAGACCGTGGCACGACAGGTTCCGCTCGCCAAGACGCGGAACATCGGGATCATCGCGCATATCGACGCCGGGAAGACCACGGTCACCGAGCGGATCCTTTTCTATACGAAGAAGATCTACAAGATCGGTGAGGTCCATGAGGGCGCGGCCACGATGGACTGGATGCCGCAGGAGCAGGAGCGCGGCATCACCATCACGGCCGCGGCGACCACCGCGTTCTGGGGCGACCATCGCATCAACATCATCGATACGCCCGGGCACGTGGACTTCACCGTGGAGGTCGAGCGCAGCCTGCGCGTGCTCGACGGCGCGGTCGTCGTCTTCGACGGTGTGGCCGGCGTCGAGCCCCAGTCCGAGACCGTCTGGCGCCAGGCCGACCGGTACGGCGTGCCCCGCTTCTGCTTCATCAACAAGCTCGACCGCACCGGCGCCGACTTCTGGCGCGGCGTCGCCTCGATCAAGGACCGCCTCGGCGCCAACGCCGTGCCGATCCAGATCCCGATCGGCCGCGAGGATCAGTTCCAGGGCGTCATCGACCTGGTCGAGATGAAGGCCGTCTACTACCGCGACGACCTCGGCAACCAGATCGACGTCGTCGAGATCCCGGACGAGCTCCGGGCCGAGGCCGACAAGCACCGCCACACCATGATCGAGGCCGTCGCCGAGATGGACGACGAGCTGACCCACAAGTACCTCGAGGGCGAGCAGCTGACGGTCGCCGAGATCAAGCACGGGCTGCGCCTCGGGACCCTCACCACCCGGATCATCCCCGTCCTCACCGGCTCGGCGCTCAAGAACAAGGGCGTCCAGAAGATGCTCGACGCGGTCATCGACTTCCTGCCGTCGCCGCTCGACGTGCCCCCGATGATCGGCCTCGACCCGCGCACCGGCGCCGACATCATCCGCACCCCGGATGACAAGGAGCCCTTCAGCGCGCTGGCCTTCAAGATCGCCGCGGACCCGTTCGTCGGCAAGCTGGCCTTCTTCCGCGTCTACTCCGGCACGCTCAAGGCCGGGTCCTACGTCATGAACCCGACGAAGGGCAAGAAGGAGCGCATCGGGCGCATCCTCCAGATGCACGCGAACCACCGCGAGGAGATCGACGAGGTCTACGCGGGCGACATCGCCGCGGCCGTGGGGCTCAAGGAGACCTACACCGGCGACACGCTGACCGATCCCGACCACCAGATCATCCTCGAGTCGATGACCTTCCCGGAGCCGGTCATCGAGGTGAAGATCGAGCCCAAGACGAAGGCCGACCAGGACAAGCTCGCGCTCGCCCTGCAGCGCCTCTCCGAGGAGGACCCGACCTTCCGCGTCCACACCGACGCGGAGACGTCCGAGACCCTCATCGCCGGCATGGGCGAGCTCCACCTCGACGTCCTCGTCGACCGGATGATCCGCGAGTTCAAGGTCGCCGCGAACATCGGCAAGCCGCAGGTCTCCTACCGCGAGACCATCCGCCGCGCGGCCGAGGGAAACGGCCGGTTCATCCGCCAGACCGGCGGCAAGGGCCAGTACGGCCACGCGGTCATCAAGCTCGAGCCCGCCGAGAAGGGCGCCGGCTACGAGTTCATCGACAAGATCGTCGGCGGGACCATCCCCCGCGAGTACATCAAGCCGGTCGACCAGGGCATCCGCGAGACGCTCGCGACGGGCATCTACGCCGGGTTCCCGGTCGTCGACGTGAAGGTGACCCTCTTCGACGGGTCCTTCCACGACGTCGACTCCTCGGAGATGGCGTTCAAGATCGCCGGTTCGATGGCGATCAAGGACGCGTTCGCCAAGGCCGACCCGGCCATCCTCGAGCCGATCATGAAGGTCGAGGTCCTCATGCCCGAGGAGTTCATGGGCGACGTCATCGGCGACCTCAACAGCCGCCGCGGCCAGATCGAGGGGATGGAGTCGCGGGGGTCGACCCAGGTCGTCCGCGCGTTCGTGCCCCTCGCCCAGATGTTCGGGTACGTCACCGACCTGCGGAGCATGACCCAGGGTCGTGCGACCTCGTCGATGGAATTCAGTCATTACGCCGAGGTGCCGGGCAACCTGGCCTCGGAACTCGTCCAGAAGTCCAAGGTCTAGCGGGAGCAGCGACGATGGCCAAGAAGAAGTTCGAGCGCACCAAGCCGCACGTCAACATCGGCACGATCGGCCACATCGACCACGGCAAGACGTCGCTGACCGCGGCGATCACCAAGTACCTCGCCCTGAAGGGCGAGGCCGAGTACCGCGCCTTCGACTCGATCGACAACGCCCCCGAGGAGCGCGAGCGCGGGATCACCATCGCCATCGCCCACGTCGAGTACGAGACCGACGCCCGCCACTACGCCCACGTCGACTGCCCGGGGCACGCCGACTACATCAAGAACATGATCACCGGGGCCGCCCAGATGGACGGCGCCATCCTGGTCGTGGCCGCCACCGACGGGCCGATGCCCCAGACCCGCGAGCACATCCTGCTGGCCCGCCAGGTCGAGGTCCCCTACATCGTGGTCTTCCTCAACAAGGTCGACATGGTCGACGACCCCGAGCTGCTCGACCTCGTCGAGCTCGAGGTCCGCGAGCTGCTCAGCAAGTACAACTTCCCGGGCGACGACATCCCGGTCGTGCGCGGCAGCGCGCTCCAGGCGCTCGAGGCGCCGGACGACCCGGCCAACGCCGCCTACGCCCCGATCCAGGCCCTGATGGACGCGGTCGACAGCTACATCCCGACCCCCGAGCGCGCGGTCGACAAGCCGTTCCTCATGCCGGTCGAGGACGTGTTCGGCATCAAGGGCCGCGGCACGGTCGCCACCGGGCGCATCGAGCGCGGCATCGTCAAGGTCGGCGACGAGGTCGAGCTGGTCGGCGTGAAGGCCACCCGCAAGATCGTCATCACCGGCGTCGAGATGTTCAAGAAGCTGCTCGACGAGGGCCAGGCCGGCGACAACGTGGGCTGCCTCATCCGCGGCATCGAGCGCGAGGAGATCGAGCGCGGCCAGGTCCTGGCCAAGCCGGGCTCGGTCAAGCCGCACACCAAGTTCAGCGCCCAGGTCTACGTCCTGACCAAGGAGGAGGGCGGCCGCCACACCCCCTTCTACAACGGCTACCGGCCGCAGTTCTACCTGCGCACCACCGACGTGACCGGGGCCATCGGCCTGCCCGACGGGGCGGAGATGATCATGCCCGGCGACAACGTCGAGATGACCGTCGAGCTGATCACCCCGATCGCCCTCGAGGTCGGCCAGCGCTTCGCCATCCGCGAGGGCGGCCGGACCGTCGGCGCCGGCGCCATCGTCACCATCACCGAGTAGGGACGACATGGCGAAGCAGCGGATCCGCATCCGCCTCAAGGCCTACGATCACCGACTGCTCGACCAGTCGGCGGCCCAGATCGTCGAGACGGCCCAGCGCACCGGCGCGGACGTCGTCGGCCCCGTGCCGCTCCCGACCCGCATCGAGAAGTTCACGGTCCTGCGGTCGCCGTTCATCGACAAGGACAGCCGGGAGCAGTTCGAGATCCGCACGCACAAGCGGCTCGTGGACATCCTGGATCCCTCGTCGAAGACGGTCGACGCCCTGATGCGACTCAGCCTGGCGGCTGGCGTCGACATCGAGATCAAGATGTGATGGGGACCATCGGACTGATCGGCCGCAAGGTCGGCATGACCCAGGTCTTCGAGGACGACGGCACCATGGTCGCCGTCTCCGTCGTGGCCATCGAGCCCAACACCGTCACGCGCCTGCGCACGACGGACCGGGACGGCTACACGGCCGTCCAGCTCGGCACGGACGTCGCGAAGAAGCTCTCCAAGCCCGAGACCGGCCAGCTCAAGGACCTGCCCAAGGTGGCGACGATCCGCGAGTTCCGGGTCGACGACATCGGCTCGTACGAGGTCGGCCAGACGGTCGCGCTCGGCGACCTGTTCGCCGCCGGCGACGAGGTCGACGTGACCGGCGTCTCGAAGGGCAAGGGCTTCGCGGGCCACATCAAGCGCCACAACTTCCATCGCGGTCCCAAGACTCACGGCTCCGACCACCATCGCGAGCCCGGCTCGATCGGCCCCGGCACCACCCCGGGCCGCGTCTACCGCGGCCTGAAGATGGCCGGCCACATGGGCGACGAGCGGACCACCATCAAGAAGGTGCGCGTCGTGCGCGCCGACACCGATCGCAACCTGCTGCTGGTCAAGGGGAGCCTCCCCGGCGCGCGCGGCTCGTTGATCCTCGTGAAGAAGGCCTGACGCATGCCGCAGACCAACCTGTACGACCGGACCGGCAAGACCGTCGGCAGCGTCGAGCTCAGCGACGAGCTCTTCGCGGCCCCGGTGAATGCCGCCGTCCTCCACCAGGTCGTGACCGCCCAGCTCGCCGGCCGCCGGACCGGCACGCATGACACCAAGACCCGCGGCGAGGTCCGCGGCGGCGGCAAGAAGCCGTACCGCCAGAAGGGGACCGGCCGCGCCCGCCAGGGCACGGTCAGCGCGCCGCACTACCGTGGCGGCGGCGCCGTGTTCGGCCCGCACCCGCGCTCGTACGAGCAGCGGCTGCCGCGCAAGATGAAGCGGCTCGCCCTCCGCGGCGCGCTCACCGCGAAGTTCGGCGACGAGGCCATCAAGGTCATCGACACGTTCGGGCTCGAGGCGATCAAGACGCGCGAGCTGGCCGGTGTGCTCGGCGCCCTCGAGGCGTCCGGCCGCGTGCTGGTGGTGTCGCCGTCGCGCGACGAGAAGCTCGTGCTCTCCGCCCGCAACCTGCCGACGGTCGAGGTCATCCTCGCCGACTCGCTCAACGTCGTGGACCTGCTGAAGGCCGACGTGGTGCTCATCGAGGAGGCCTCGCTGGCTCGCATGCAGGAGGTCTACGCATGACGGCCCTGACCGCGCCGGAGATCATCCTGCGCCCCGTCATCAGCGAGAAGTCCATCGACGAGTCCGGCCGGGGCAAGTACACCTTCGCCGTGCACCACGACGCCAACAAGATCCAGATCAAGGCGGCGATCGAGGAGCTGTACAAGAAGGAGAAGGTGACCGTCGTCGCGGTCAACGTCCTGACCACGAAGGCCAAGGAGAAGCGCCGCGGCACGCGGCGCGGCCGCATCGTCGGCCACACCACGCCCTGGCGCAAGGCCATCGTCACGCTGGCCCCCGGCCAGTCGATCGAATTCTTCGAAGGGGTCTGACGATGCCGCTTCGCAGTTACAAGGCCACCTCGCCGGGGCTTCGGCAGATGACTCGCTCGACCTTCGAGGAGATCACCACGAAGGAGCCCCACAAGCCCCTGCTCGAGAAGCAGATCCGCGGCTCCGGGCGCAACAACGCCGGGCGCCTGACGGTCCGCCACCGCGGCGGCGGCGAGAAGCAGCACTACCGCATCATCGACTTCAAGCGGAACAAGATCGGCGTCCCCGCCCGCCTCGCGACCATCGAGTACGACCCGAACCGCTCCGCGCGTATCGGCCTGCTCCACTACCGCGACGGGGAGAAGCGCTACATGCTCCTGCCCCACGGCATGAAGGTCGGTGACGTGGTCGTCGCCGGTCCCGACGCCGAGGCGCGGCTGGGCAACGCGCTGCCGATCGCGAACATCCCGCTCGGCACCACGATCCACAACATCGAGCTGATCCCCGGCAAGGGGGGTCAGATCGTGCGCTCCGCCGGCACCTCGGCCCAGCTGCTCGCCAAGGAAGGCGAGTACGCCCAGGTCCGCCTGCCGTCGGGCGAGGTCCGTCGGGTCAGCATCAAGTGCATGGCCACCGTCGGCCAGGTCAGCAACCTCGACCACGAGAACCAGAACCTCGGAAAGGCCGGCCGCGCCCGGCACCTGGGCCAGCGGCCCGAGGTCCGCGGCGTCGTCATGAATCCACGCGACCATCCGCACGGCGGTGGTGAGGGCAAGTCCCCGACCGGGATGCCGCCCAAGACCCCGTGGGGCAAGCCCGCCATGGGCTATCGCACCCGGCGGTCGAAGACGACCGGACGTCTCATCGTCCGGTCACGGCATCGCAAGTAGCGGGGAGGTAGGAGCCGATGTCCCGTTCCATCAAGAAGGGCCCCTTCGTGGAGGCCCGACTCCTCGGCCGGATCGAGGAGATGAACAAGCGCAACGAGAAGAAGGTCGTCAAGACCTGGTCGCGCGCGTCGGTGATCTTCCCGACGTTCATCGGCCACACCATCGCCGTCTACAACGGCAAGAAGCACGTCCCGGTCTACGTGACCGAGAACATGGTCGGACATCGCCTCGGTGAGTTCAGCCCCACCCGCAACTACCGCGGGCACGGCAAGCACACCGAGCGGTCGCTGGCGCTGAAGTAGGGAGCGAAGCTGACCGTGCGCGTTTCCGCTACCGCCAAGTACCTTCGCGGCTCGACCCGCAAGGCCCGGCTGGTCACGTCGGCCATCAAGGGCAAGCCCGTCGAGGAGGCTGCGGCGTTGCTCAAGTTCATGCCGCAGTACGCCGCCAAGGACGTCGCGCGCGTGCTCCACAGCGCGACCGCGAACGCCGAGAACAACCACAACCTGTCGGCCGAGGACCTGATCGTCCTCGACGCCGTCGCCGATGAGGGCCCGACCATCAAGCGCTTCCGACCGCGGGCGCAGGGTCGCGCGTTCCCCATCCACAAGCCCATGACCCACATCACCATCGTCGTCGCGGACCAGGAGGCCTGACATGGGACACAAGGTCCATCCATACGGCTTCCGCCTCGGTGTCTCGCGCACCTGGACCGCGAAGTGGTATGCGGATAACAAGGAATACACGTCCTCGCTCAAGGAGGACATCGCGATCCGCCAGCTGATCGACCGCCGCCTGGCCAACGCCAGCGTGAGCGGCGTCGAGGTGGAGCGCGGCATCAACCACGTGACGGTCACGATCCACACGGCCAAGCCGGGGATCGTCATCGGCAAGGGCGGCGCGAACGTCGAGATCCTGCGCCAGCAGGTCGGCGCGCTCACCGACCGCAAGGTCAAGCTGGAGATCAAGGAGATCCGCCAGCCCGAGCTCGACGCCTACCTCGTGGCCATGAACATCGCCGGCCAGCTGAGCCGCCGCATCGCCTTCAAGAAGGCCATGAAGCAGGCCATCCAGCGCTCGATGAAGGCCGGGGCGAAGGGCGTCAAGATCGCCGTCGCCGGCCGCCTCGGTGGCTCGGAGATGGGCCGCCGCGAGTGGGACAAGGAGGGGCGCATCCCGCTCGGGACGCTCCGCGCCGACATCAGCTACGGCCAGGTCCACGCCCACACGACCTACGGCCGCATCGGCGTCAAGGTCTGGATCTACCGCGGGGACATCGCGCCCGAGCGCGTGCCCGCCCGCGACCTGAACGTGCCGGCCGCTGCCGGGACGGGGGTCTGACCATGCTGATGCCGAAGCGGGTCAAGCACCGCAAGGTCATGCGCGGCCGGATGTCCGGCCTCGCCAAGGGCGGCCACACGGTCGCGTTCGGCGAGTACGGGCTGGCCACGCAGGAGCCGGCCTGGATCACCAGCCGCCAGATCGAGGCGGCCCGGCGGGCGATGACCCGCTCGGTCAAGCGCGGCGGCAAGATCTGGATCCGGATCTTCCCGGACAAGCCCGCGACCAAGAAGCCGGCCGAGACCCGGATGGGCTCGGGCAAGGGCGCCCCCGACCATTGGGTCGCGGTCGTCAAGCCCGGGCGGATCCTGTTCGAGATGGCCGGCGTCGACCATGACTCGGCGGTCGAGGCCATGCGCCTCGCGGCCCACAAGCTGCCGGTGGCCACGCGCGTGGTCGTCCGGGACGGCGCGAAGGAGGCGTGACGATGGACATCGACAAGGTCCGCGCCCTCTCCGACGCGGAGCTCGAGACCGCGCTTCGCGATGCGAAGCAGGACCTCTGGGGCGCGCGCTTCGCGCTCTCGACCCGACAACTGAAGGACTTCAGCACGATCCCGCAGACGCGGCGAACGATCGCGCGGATCCTGACCGTCCAGCGCGAGCGCAAGCTCGGCAAGACGGCGTGAGGGAGATCACGCGATGACAGGAGCAGACACCCGAGTGGATGGCAAGCGGAAGACGAAGGTCGGACGCGTGGTCAGCGACAAGATGGACAAGACGATCGTCGTGTCCGTCGAGCGCCTCACGCGCCACCGGCTGTACAAGCGGGTCATCCGCTTGAGCACCAAGTTCAAGGCGCACGACGAGACCAACGACGCCAGGATCGGCGACACCGTCCTCATCGAGGAGTCGCGCCCGCTCTCGGCCACGAAGCGCTGGCGGCTCGTCAGCGTCCTCGCGCGCGCCGGCGAGCACGGCACGCCCATCGACATCGTCGCCGAGGAGACCGAGACCTCCGAGGCCATCCACGCGGCCGCCCATCCGGGCCGGGTCCGCGCGGAAGCCGAGGCCGAGGCCGCCGCCGAAGCGGCGGCCGCTGACGCCGACGCCGTCGAGACCGGGGCGGGGGAGTCCGCGTCGTGATCCAGTCCCAGACCCGCCTCAAGGTGGCGGACAACACCGGGGCGCGCACCATCCAGTGCATCCGGGTGATGGGCCGCTCGCTCAAGACCGAGGCCGGCGTCGGCGACGTCATCGTCGCCAGCGTCAAGCAAGCCATCCCAAACGCCGCCGTCAAGAAGGGCGACGTGGTCCGCGCCGTGGTGGTCCGCACCGCCAAGGAGTACGGCCGACCGGACGGCAGCTACATCCGCTTCGATGAGAACGCGGCCGTCCTCATCAACAACCAGGGCAATCCCCGCGGCACCCGGATCTTCGGGCCGGTCGCGCGCGAGCTGCGCGACCGCAACTACATGAAGATCGTGTCGCTCGCCCCGGAGGTCCTGTGATGGCCGCCTCCACGAAGGGCACCAAGGTGCCCGAGATCCGCAAGGGCGACACGGTGGTCATCCTCGCCGGCAAGGACGCCGGCAAGCGTGGCAAGGTCGACCGCATCGTCCGGCGCGAGCCGGCCGGGCGCGCCCGGAGCCTCTACCGGCGCGGCTCGCCCAAGGGCGGGGTCAGCGTCGTGATCGAGGGCCTCAACATCTCCAAGCGGCACACCAAGCCGCGCCAGTCGGCCAGCGCCAACGACCGGATGCCCAAGGTCCAGGCCGGCGGCATCATGGACATCGCCCAGCCCGTGCCGATCGGCCGGGTCATGGTCGTCTGCGGCAGCTGCCACAACCCCACCCGGATCAAGCACGCCGTGCTCGACACCGGCCGCCGCGTCCGCGTCTGCGGGCACTGCGGGGAGCAGCTCGAGGTGAAGTCGTGACCAGCCGGCTCCACGAGCGCTACACGGCCGAGGTCGTCCCGGCGCTGCAGAAGCAGTTCGAGTACGTCAACCCCAACCAGGTGCCGCGGCTCGACAAGATCGTCGTCAACATCGGCCTCGGCGAGGCGCTGACCAACGCGAAGGCGCTCGACGCCGCCGTGGGCGACCTCGCGGCCATCACCGGCCAGAAGCCGATCGTGACCAAGGCCAAGCGGTCGATCGCCCAGTTCCGCGTGCGGACGGGCAACTCGATCGGCGCCAAGGTCACGCTCCGCGGCGAGCGGATGTGGGACTTCATGGACCGCCTGACCACGCTCGCCCTGCCGCGCATCCGCGACTTCCGGGGCATCCCGGGCAAGTCGTTCGACGGGCGGGGCAACTACTCGCTCGGTCTGCGCGAGCAGCTCGCGTTCCCCGAGATCGACTACGACAAGGTGGACCGTCTCCGCGGGCTGGAGATCAGCATCGTGACGACGGCGAAGACCGACGAGGAGTCCAAGAAGCTTCTTGAACTCCTCGGCATGCCCTTCGCCTCGTAGGCGCGGGGAGGGAGTCACATGGCCAAGAAATCGTTGATCGCCAAGGCGAAGCGCACCCCCAAGCACAAGGTGAGCGGCTACCACCGCTGCTACGTGTGCGGCCGGCCGCGCGCCTTCATGCGCCGTTTCGCTCTGTGCCGCATCTGCTTCCGCGAGCGAGCGCTCCGCGGCGAGCTGCCCGGCGTCACCAAGTCGAGCTGGTAGGGAACCGATGAACATCTCCGACCCGATCGCGGACATGCTCACTCGCGTCCGGAACGCCTCGCGCGCCCGGCACGCCGAGGTCGTGGTGCCCGCGTCCCGGACCAAGCGCGAGATCGCACGCATCCTCAAGGCCGAAGGCTTCATCGCCGACGTCGCCGAGGAGCAGGACGGCAGCGCCGCGGTCCTCCGCCTGACGCTCAAGTACGTCGACGGCAAGGTCCCGGTCGTCTCGGGCCTCAAGCGCATCAGCAAGCCCGGCCTGCGGGTCTACGCCCGCAAGACCGACATCCCGCGCGTGCTCGGCGGCCTGGGCATCGTCATCGTCAGCACGAGCCAGGGGATCATGACCGGCCAGCAGGCGCGTCAGGCGCAGCTGGGCGGCGAAGTCCTGGCCTACGTCTGGTAGGCGACAGATGTCACGTATCGGACGCCTCCCCATCGCCGTCCCCGCCTCGGTCGACGTGACCATCGAGGGCCGGAACGTCACGGTCAAGGGCCCCAAGGGGACCCTCAGCCGGTCGCTCCACCCGGACATGGCCGTCACCCGCGAGGAGGCCACTGTCGTGGTCACCCGCCCGACGGAGCAGAAGACCCACAAGCAGCTCCACGGCCTCACGCGGACCCTCATCAACAACATGGTGATCGGGGTCAGCGACGGCTATCGGAAGGGCCTCGAGATCACGGGCGTCGGCTATCGCGCCGCGCTCAACGGCCGCAAGCTCCAGCTCAACCTGGGCTACAGCCACCCGATCGAGATCGACCCGCCCGAGGGCATCAGCTTCGAGGTCGAGAGCCCGACCCGCCTGGCGGTCGTCGGCATCGACAAGGAGCTGGTCGGCCAGATCGCCGCCACCGTCCGCGCCACGCGCAAGCCGGAGCCTTACAAGGGCAAGGGCGTTCGCTACGCCGGCGAGCAGGTCCGCCGCAAGGCCGGCAAGGCCGGCAAGATCGGCGGCAAGAAGTGATGATCGAAGAGGAACGCACGCGATGACGCAGACCGCCAGCCGCGGCGCCGCACGACGCAAGCGCCACGAGCGGATCCGCCTCCACCTGGAGGGGACCGACTCGCGGCCGCGCCTCGCCGTGTTCCGCAGCATCAACCACATCTACGCGCAGGTCATCGACGACACGTCGGGCCGAACGCTGGCTGCCGCCTCGACCGTCGAGAAGGAGCTTCGCGGCTCCAAGGAGACGAAGTCGAAGGAGGCCGCCTCGGTCGGCAAGCTCATCGCGCAGCGGGCCAAGGCCGCCGGCGTCGAGCGGGTCGTGTTCGATCGAGCCGGGTTCCGGTACCACGGGCGGATCAAGTCGCTCGCCGATGCCGCCCGCGAAGCCGGCCTCGAGTTCTGATCGGAAGGAGCCCCGTGGCACGCATCGACCCATCCAAGCTCGCGCTCGAGGAGCGCGTCGTCCAGATCAACCGAGTCGCCAAGGTCGTCAAGGGCGGCCGGCGGTTCAGCTTCAGCGCGGTCGTCGTCGTCGGTGACGGCGCGGGCCACGTCGGAGCCGGGCTCGGCAAGGCCGGCGAGGTGCCCGAGGCGATCCGCAAGGGTGTCGAGGACGCGAAGAAGAACCTGATCCGCATCCCGATGGTCGGCACGACCATCCCCCACGAGATCCGGGTCGAGTTCGGCGCGAGCCGCGTGATGCTCAAGCCTGCCTCGCAGGGCACCGGCGTCATCGCCGGCGGCTCCGTGCGCGCGGTCCTCGAGGCCGCGGGGGTCCGCGACATCCTGTCGAAGACCTACGGCTCGACCAATCCGGTCAACGTCACTCGGGCGACCATCGAGGCCCTCCGCTCGCTGCACTCGGCCGAGGAGCTGAGCGCGCGGCGCGGCGTCCGCCTCTACAGCCGCATCTCGGGCCAGCCGGCCCCGACGCCGTCGACGGCGGAGGTGCGCTGATGGCCGCCAAGCTGAAGGTCACCCAGGTCAGGAGTGAGATCAGCCACATCGCGCGGAACCGGGCGACCGTCCGCGCGCTCGGGCTGCATGGCATCGGCAGCACCAGCGTGATCGCCGACAACCCGGCGACACGCGGGATGGTCCGCCAGGTCCGCTTCCTCGTCACCGTCGAGGAAGTGACCGAGGCCGACGCCCAGGAGAAGGCATGAAGCTCCACGACCTCCGCCCGCCGGAGGGGTCCAACAAGGCGCGCACGCGCGTCGGCCGCGGCATCGCGGCCGGCAAGGGCAAGACCGCGGGCCGCGGCACCAAGGGCCAGAAGGCCCGCGCCGGCGGCGGGATCCCGGCCTGGTTCGAGGGCGGCCAGACCCCCCTGCACATGCGCATCCCCAAGCTGCGCGGCTTCAAGAACCGCTTCAAGATCGAGTACGAGGTCGTGAACATCGGCGCCATCGGCGCCCTGGCCGACCGCGGCGCGTTCGAGGTCGAGGCGCCCAAGGGCGCCAAGGGCAAGGGCGCCGACGCCCCGATCACCATCAACCAGGACATCCTGCGGGCCGTCGGCCTCGTGCGGACCCTGGACAAGCCGCTCAAGATCCTCGGCGCCGGCGACCTGTCCGTGCCGCTCTTCGTGGTCGCCGACGCGTTCACCGCGTCGGCCCGGACCAAGATCGAGGCGGCCGGCGGATCGGTCAACGTGCTCGAGGTCCCGACCACGGCCATGCCCGCTCTCGGCCGCGAGCCGAAGGCCGGTGCCGCCAAGGCGGACGCCCCCAAGCCTGAGGCTGCGGCCGACGCCGACGCCGATGCCGCGCCCGCGGCCGAGGCCGTCGAGGCCGACGCCACTGCCACGAGTGAGCCGGAGGCCGCCGAGCCGGAGACGGACGAGGCGCCCGCAGCCAAGCCCGCGAAGGCCGCGGCGACGCGCGGCAAGGCCGCGACGGCCGATGCCCCCACCGACGACGAGGCGCCCGCCGCCGACGCGACCGCCGCGTCCGACGACGCCGAGACCCCTGCCGGCGACGCCTGACCCGTGTTCGAATCCCTGCTGAACGCCTTCCGGGCGCCGGATATCCGGCGCCGGATCCTGTATGTCCTCGGACTGCTGATCGTCTTCCGCCTGCTCGCGTCCGTCCCGGTCCCGGGCATCAACAAGGAGGAACTCGCGCAGTTCGTGGACGAGAACCCGCTCTTCGGCCTGCTCGACCTCTTCTCGGGCGGCGGACTGGCGACGTTCTCGGTGGTCGCGCTGGGGATGAACCCCTACATCAACTCGTCGATCATCATGCAGCTGATGCAGGGCGTCGTGCCCTCGCTGCAGGCGCTCAGCCGCGAGGGTGAGTACGGCCGCAACAAGATCAACCAGTACACCCGCTACCTCACCGTCCCGATGGCGATGCTCCAGGCCTACGGGTTCCTGGCGCTGCTCAACTCGCGCGGCGTCCTGACCGGCGGGTTCGACCTCGCCAGCTTCACGACCCTGACGCAGATCGCCACCCTCACCGCCGGCGCCATCGCGCTGATGTGGATCGGCGAGCTCATCACCGAGCGCGGCATCGGCAACGGCATCAGCTTCATCATCTTCGCCGGCATCGTCAGCCGCGCGCCGTCCGCGGTCAGCGGCTTCCTGGTCAACCCCAACATCGCGGCCTTCGCCCTGCTGGGCATCCTGGCGATCTTCGCGGTCGTCGTGATCATCTACATCCAGGAAGGCCAGCGGCGCATCCCGATCCAGTACGCCAGCCGCGTGCGCGGCCGGCGGATGTACCAGGGCGGCCAGACGTTCCTGCCGCTGCGGGTCAACCAGGCTGGCGTCATCCCGATCATCTTCGCGGTCAGCATCCTGCTCTTCCCGCAGCAGCTGGCCTCGTACTTCACGAGCTCCGAGATCCCGATCGTCCGCGACATCGCGACCTGGATCGTGAACTTCTTCAACCCGCGCTCGCCGATCTACATCCTGGCCTACTTCCTGCTGACCATGGGCTTCACCTACTTCTACACGGCCTTCACGTTCAAGCCGGACGAGACCGCCGAGCAGCTACGCAAGAACGGCGGCTTCATCCCGGGCATCCGGCCGGGCCGGCCGACGCAGGACTACCTGGCCCGCGTCGTCACGCGGATCACGTTCGCCGGCGCGCTGTTCCTGGCGATCGTCGCCGTCTCCCCGTCGCTCCTCGCGCTCGCGCTGCCCGATCTCGCGACGCTCGGGTTGGGGGGCACGAGCCTGCTCATCGTGGTGTCCGTCGTGGTCGAGACCATGAAGCAGATCGAGGCGCAGCTGATGATGCGCAACTACGAAGGCTTCATCCGATGACCGCCCTGGCCATGGCGCGCGCCACCCGCGGCGCCGACGGGGTCCGCCGCCCTCGGCCATGATGGTCGTCGTCCTGCTGGGAGCTCCCGGTGCCGGCAAGGGCACCCAGGCCCCGGCACTCGCCGCTCGACTCGGCGTCCCGGTGCTCGCCTCCGGCGACCTGCTCCGCGGTGCCGTCGCGGCCGGGACCGCGCTCGGGCGCGAGGCCGACCGCTACATGAGCCGCGGCCAGCTGGTCCCCGACGACACGATCGTCCGGGTCTTCCTGGACCGCCTCCACGCATCCGACGCGCTCGGCGGCGCCATCCTCGACGGGTTCCCGCGGACGAAGGTCCAGGCGGAGGCCCTCGACGACGCGCTCCAGGCCGAGGGCCGCCGGGTCGACCGCGCGCTCTACATCGACGTCCCGCTCGAGGACCTCGTCCAGCGCATGGCGAACCGGCGGATCTGCGTCGCGAACGGGCACGTCTACAACCTCGCGTCGAACCCGCCCAAGGCCGAGGGCATCTGCGACCTCGACGGGTCGGCCCTCCGCCAGCGCGAGGACGACGCGGAGGCGACCGTCCGCGCGCGGATGGACCAGCAGGTACCGCCGCTGCTCGAGGTCGTCGACCACTACCGGGGCCGCGGCGTGCTCGCCACCGTCGACGGCACGCTCGGCATCGCGGGCACGACCGCCGCCCTCATCGAGGCCCTCGAGGGGCCGGCCGGGGGCGGCTGACCGTGGTCACGCGCAAGTCCCGCGCCGAGATCGACCGCATGCGCCGCGCCGGGCGGATCGTGGGCGAGGTGCTCGACCTGATCGAGGCCGAGATCCGCCCGGGCGTCTCGACCGCGGACCTCGACCGCATCGCGGAGGACCACATCGCGCGCGCGGGCGCCGTCCCGTCGTTCAAGGGCTACCCCGGCATCAACCCGCGCCGGCCGTTCCCGGCCACGGTCTGCATCTCCATCGACGACGAGATCGTCCACGGGATCCCGGGCTCGCGGACGCTGCGCGAGGGCCAGATCGTCTCGGTCGACGCGGGGGCCATCCTGGACGGCTGGCACGGCGACGGCGCGCGGACCTTCTTCGTCGGCGAGCCGCCGCCGGCCGTGGCCGAGCTGATCGACACGACCCGCGCCGCGATGATGGCCGGCATCGCTGCCGCCGTCCCGGGCAACCACATCGAGGACATCTCGGCCGCCGTCGAGGATGCGGCCCTGGCCAAGGGCTACGGCATCATCCGCCAGTTCGTCGGCCACGGGATCGGCACCGAGATGCACGAGGAGCCGCAGGTCCCCAACTTCCGCACCGGCCGGCCGGGGCGCAAGCTCGAGGCGGGGCTGTGCCTGGCCATCGAGCCCATGTTCACGCTCGGCCGCCACGAGGCGCACGTCCTCGCCGACGACTGGACCGTCGCGACCCGCGACGGGTCGCTCGCCGCGCACTTCGAGCACTCCATCGCGATCACCGACGACGGTCCGCAGATCCTGACGGTCGCATGACACGGTTGCCGGGTCACGCCATGTTTGATACGCTACGCGTTCGTGTGTCGGCCCGACCCGGGCCGACACTGCGCGTGAGAAAGGGAAGCACGTAGCCTGTGGCCAAGAAAGATGCGATCGAAGTGGAGGGGACGGTCATCGAGCCGCTCCCGAACACGATGTTCGCCATCGAATTGGAGAATGGCCACCGGGTGCTCGCCCACATCAGCGGCAAGCTGCGGATGAACTTCATCCGGATCCTGCCCGGTGACCGCGTCCGTGTCGAGTTGTCCCCGTACGACCTGACGCGCGGCCGGATCACCTACCGCCTCAAGTAAGCCACCCCGACACCCAAAAACCCGAGGATCCGTTGAAAGTCAGAGCCTCCGTCAAGGCGCGCTGCGACAACTGCAAGGTCATCCGTCGCCACGGCACCGTGATGGTCATCTGCAGCAATCCCAAGCACAAGCAGCGGCAGGGGTAACCGATGGCACGCATCGCCGGCGTCGACATCCCACGCGAGAAGCGCGTGGAGGTCGCTCTCACCTACGTCTTCGGGATCGGCCTGCCGACCAGCCAGAAGATCCTCGCCCAGACGAACATCAACCCGGACACCCGGGTGCGGGACCTCACCGAGGAGCAGGTCAACCGGCTCCGCGAGCTGATCGACCGCCGCTACAAGGTCGAGGGCGACCTTCGGCGCGAGGTGGCGCTCAACATCAAGCGCCTGACCGAGATCGGGTCGTACCGCGGCCTGCGCCATCGGCGCAACCTGCCGGTCCGTGGCCAGCGCACCAAGACGAACGCTCGCCAGCGTCGCGGTCCCAAGAAGACCGTCGGCGTCCGGCGCAAGAAGTAGCGAGGGGCTGACCAGGCATGGCGGAACGCAAGAAGGCGGTCAAGCAGCGCCGGCGGGAGAAGAAGAACGTCCCCCAGGGGCACGTCCACATCCAGGCCACGTTCAACAACACGATCATCACGATCACCGACCTCAACGGGGCGGTCATCAGCTGGGGCTCCGCCGGCGTCGCCGGGTTCAAGGGCTCCCGCAAGAGCACCCCGTACGCCGCGGCCCTCTCGGCTGACGGCGCCGCCCGCCGCGCGATGGAGCACGGCATGCGCCAGGTCGAGGTCTACGTGAAGGGTCCGGGCGCCGGGCGCGAGCAGGCCATCCGCTCGCTGCAGGCCGCCGGCCTCGAAGTCAGCGCCATCACCGACGTCACGCCCATCCCGCACAACGGCTGCCGCCCGCCCAAGCGGCGCCGAGTCTGAGCCCCGAGGACCCATGGCCCGTTACACCGAATCCGTCTGCCGCCTCTGCCGCCGGGAAGGCGCCAAGCTCTTCCTGAAGGGCAGCCGCTGCTACTCCAAGAAGTGCGCCTTCGAGCGTCGCCCGAGCCCTCCCGGCCAGCACGGCGTCCGCCGCCGCAAGGTCGGCGAGTACGGTCTGCAGCTGCGCGAGAAGCAGAAGGTGCGCCGCACCTACGGCGTCCTCGAGCGCCAGTTCCGCAACTACTTCGTCGATGCCGAGAACCGGCCCGGCGTGACCGGCGAGAACCTGCTCCGCTCGTTGGAGCTGCGCCTCGACAACGTCGTCTACCGGATGGGCCTCGCCACGTCGCGCGCCCAGGCGCGCCAGCTCGTCGGCCACGGCCACTTCGCGGTCAACGGCCGCCCCACCAACATCTCGTCGTTCCGGCTCAAGCCGGGTGACAAGATCGAGGTCCGCGAGTCGCACCGGACCCGCGAGCCGTTCAAGGTGGCCAAGGAGACCCTCCGCAACCACCAGGCCCCGGAATGGCTGACCATCGACGCCGCCAGCCTCGCCGGATCCGTCGTCACCCCGCCCAGCCGCGACCAGATGCCGCTCGACCTCAACGAGCAGCTCGTGGTCGAGTACTACTCGAGGTAACCGTCCCTCATGATCGAACAACTCGAGAGCCCGCAGATCGAGCCAGTCGAGGAAGCCGGCACGTACGCCAAGTACGAGGCGGGCCCCCTCCAGGCCGGATACGGCGTCACGCTCGGCAACGCGCTGCGGCGCGTCCTCCTGTCCTCGCTCGAGGGCGCGGCGGTCACCAGCCTCCAGATCCGCGACGTCTACCAGGAGTTCTCGACGATCCCCGGCGTCAAGGAAGACGTCACGCAGATCGTCCTGAACGTCAAGAAGCTCCGCCTCAAGAGCTACGCCGCGCATCCCGTCCAGCTCCGCCTCATCAAGAGCGGCGCGGGCGCGGTCACGGCGTCGGACATCGCCGAGTCGGCCGATGTCGAGATCGTCAATCCGGACCTCGTCCTGATGACGCTCGACACCGATGACGTGACCATCGAGCTCGACCTGACCGTCGAGCGCGGGGTCGGCTACCTCGGGGCCGAGCGCGCCGAGGCGCTGCCGATCGGCGTGATCGCGGTCGACGCGATCTTCACCCCGGTCCGCAAGGTCAACTACTGGGTCGAGGGCATGCGCGTCGGTCAGATGACCAACTACGACCGCCTGACCATCGAGATCGAGACGGACGGCACGATCACCCCGGAGGAGGCCCTCAGCCGCTCCGCGGAGATCCTGGTCAACCAGTTCCGCCCGTTCGTGACGGTCGGCATGGCCGCCGTGCCGGTCGCCGCGCCCACCGGCGCCGCGGCGCTCCCCTCGAACATGCTCGACATGCCGATCGAGGAGCTCGACCTGCCGATGCGGGCGTACAACTCGCTCAAGCGCAACAACATCGTGAAGGTCGGCCAGCTCCTGCAGCTCAAGGACGACGACCTCCTGCGGATGCGCAACTTCGGCAAGAAGTCGCTCGACGAGATGAAGGAGCGCCTGCGCATGCGGGGCTTCATCGTCCCGGACTCCGAGACCGACGGCCTCGACCTCCCCGACGGCGACGAGCCGTTCGAGGACGACGAGGCGGAGGCCTGAGCCGTGGCCCATCGGATCGGCGGACGCAAGCTCAGCCGCAAGCACGGCCCGCGCATGAGCCTGTACAAGAACCTGACCGTGTCGGTCATCCGCTATGAGCGGGTGAAGACCACCGAGGCGAAGGCCAAGGAGATCAGCGGCCGGGTCGAGAAGGCCATCACGCTCGCCAAGCGCGGCGACCTCTCGGCGCGCCGGGCGATCGTCTCGCAGTTCCCCAACGAGCCGCTCGTCGTCAACAAGCTGTTCGACGAGATCGCCCCCAAGTACGCCGACCGCACGTCCGGGTTCACCCGGATCGTCCGCCTCGGCCAGCGCCGGGGCGACGCGGCGGAAATCGTCCAGATCGAACTGGTCTAACCGAAGACAGAACTGCGAATCGGCGCATGGCCGAGTCCAGCCGAACGCGGGACCGAGCACCTGCGCGAGCGCACCCCAAGGTGCGTGAGCGAGGGAGCGGAGGGACCAACGCACGGATGGGCCGGGCAGGCGTCGACCAAGTACACGGTCGAAGGACCGTGCCGGTGCGCTACCGCGCAACGGTCGAATATGACGGCACGGACTTTGCCGGGTTCCAGGTCAATCCTGGGAAGCGGACGGTCCAGGGAGTCCTGGAAGACGCGGTGCAGCGCCTCGGTGACGGGGTGGCGCAACGGGTCGATGGGGCCGGCCGAACGGATGCCGGGGTCCACGCCACGGGGCAGGTGATCGCCTTCTCCTACGGCGGACGACTCACGGCGACGGAGCTGGGATCGGCGCTCGAAGCGCTCCTCCCGCGCGACGTGGCCATCCGGGATCTGCGTCGGACGACCTCGACCTTCCAGCCCCGCTATGCGGCGCGGTACCGGGAGTACCGCTACACCGTCTGGAACGGGCCGCGCAGCCCGATCCGCGAGCGCACCGCGCTCGGGGTCCGGGTCCCGCTCGACACGGCCGCGATGGAGCGAGCCGGGTCGGCCTTCATCGGCCGGCACGACTTCAGCGCCTTCGGGGCCACGGACCGCTCTCCGGTCCGGACCGTCATGGCGGTCCGGGTCCGGCGGAAGGGCCGGCTGGTGACGATCGACGTCCGGGCCGACTCCTTCCTCCGCGGGATGGTCCGGCGGATGGTGGCCCTCCTCATCGAGGTGGGCCTCGGGAAGATGGACGAAGCAGCGGTCCGCGCGGCGATCGGCGCCGAAGGACCGGCCCTCGACGGGGCAGCCGCCCCGGCCAGGGGTCTCTGCCTCAGGCGCGTCGCCCTCGGGCGCCGGCCGGGCGAAGCGAACGGAGAACACGAGGAACGATGAACGTCAAGACCATCGCGGTGAAGGAAAGCGAGATCGATCGCCGCTGGTTCGTCGTGGACGCGACGGACGAGACGCTCGGCCGCCTCGCCTCGCGCATCGCGCGGGTGCTCGAAGGCAAGCACAAGCCCTCGTACCAGCCGAACCTCGACTCCGGCGACCACGTCATCGTCCTCAACGCCGCCAAGATCGCCGTGACCAGCGACAAGCTCGAATCGAAGCTCTACTCGCGCCACAGCGGCTACCCGCAGGGCTTCAAGCAGGAGACCCTCGGCCACCTGCTCGCCCGCCGGCCGGAGGAGGTCATCCGCCGCGCCGTGAAGGGCATGCTGCCGCACAACCGCCTTGGGACCCAGCAGCTGCGCAAGCTCAAGGTCTACCCGGGCGCCGATCATCCCCATCAGGCCCAGCGGCCTGAGCCGCTCGCCTGACAAGGGAGTCCCACCGTATGGCATCGCCCGCATTCTTCTCCGGGACCGGCCGTCGCAAGACGGCGATCGCCCGCGTCCGGCTGCTGCCGGGCGAAGGCGAGATCGTGGTCAACGGCCGCTCGCTCGAGGAGCACTTCGGCAACGCGGTCAACGAGACCGAGGTCCGCCTGCCGTTCCGCGTCACCGGCACCGAGGGCCGCTTCAACGCCATGATCAAGGTCGAGGGCGGCGGCGTCACCGGCCAGGCCGGCGCGATCCGCCACGGCATCGCCCGCGCCCTGCTCGAGGTCGACCCCGACGGCAACCGCCTGCCGCTCCGCCAGGCCGGGCTCCTCACGCGCGATCCGCGGATGAAGGAGCGAAAGAAGTACGGCCTGAAGCGAGCTCGCAAGGCCCCGCAGTACACGAAGCGCTAGGCGCGACCGCCTGACGGTCCGGGCGGGCGTTGCCGGCTCCGCCGGCCGCTCACGCACCTCGAGTGCGCTCGCTCCCGTGCTCAGCTGCGCCTTCGCCGGGTCCGCCATCCACCCGCGCCTCGTGCCGTCAGCGTCGGCCGCGACAGGTTCGGCGACGCACGAGCCGTTCTCGCACGTTTCGACGAGGCACTCCCCGACCATCGGGGGACAGCGGGCGTCCGCGTGGCGCCGCTACAGTTAGGGCGTGATCTTCCGGACCCATCGACATGGCTAGCCCGTCGCTGCGCGGGCGCGACCTGCTGAGCGTCGCCGACCTGTCCGCGGACGAGGTCGCCCGCGTGTTCGCGACGACGACGAAGCTCAAGGCCGAGCTGCGCGACACCGGCCGGCACGTCCCGCCACCGTTGCCCGGGCGGACCCTCGCGATGCTCTTCCAGAAGCCCAGCCTGCGCACGCGGGTGACCTTCGAGACGGGCATGGCCCAGCTCGGCGGGCACGCCATCTACCTCACCAACGACGTGGTCCTCGGCGCCCGCGAGAGCGTCCGCGACGTCGCCCACAACCTCGAGCGGTTCGTGGACGGGATCGTCGTGCGGACCGGGCCCCACGAGGTCGTCGTGGAGCTCGCCGCCCAGGCCGACATCCCCGTGATCAACGGGCTCACGCTCCGCGAGCATCCCTGCCAGGCGCTGGCCGACGTCTTCACGATCGAGGAGCGGCTCGGCCGCCTCCGCGGCGTCGTGCTCGCGTTCGTGGGGGACGGCAACAACACGTTCCACTCGCTCGCCCTGGTCGGGGCGGCCATGGGCATGGAGGTCCGGCTCGCCCATCCAGCGGGCTACGGACCCAACGAGCGGGTCATCGCCCGGGCGAGCGAGCTGGCCGAGGCGAGCGGCGGGAAGCTCTCGTTCGGATCCGACCCGCGTGAGGTCGTGCGAGGCGCCGACGTCGTGTACACGGACGCCTGGACGTCGATGGGCCAGGAGGCCGAGACCGAGGAGCGTCGCGACGCGTTCCGCGGCTACCAGGTCGACGACGCCCTGCTCGACGCGGCGGGCCCCGAGGTCCTGGCGATGCACTGCCTGCCCGCCCACCGCGGCGAGGAGATCACGTCCGAGGTGATGGACGGCCCGCGCAGCCTGATCTTCGACCAGTCCGAGAACCGGCTCCACGTCCAGAAGGCGCTGCTCGTCGAGTTCCTCGGCCGGGAGGACGCGGCATGACCGACGCGTTCGAGCGCTACAAGGACGCCCTGCGGCGCGGCCACTCGGCCGCGCAGCGCGGCCGGTTCGACGAGGCCATCGCGGCCTACCAGGAGGCGGGCACGATCGCCCCGGACCGGGCCATGCCCCAGTCGAGCCTCGGCGGCGTCCTCGCCCGGATGGGGCGGACCGCCCAGGCGCTCGCCGCCTACGACGCCGCGCTGTCGCGGGCCCCCGAGGACGAGGCCGCGCTGCGCGGCCGGGCCGAGCTGCTGGCGATGGCCGGCCGCCGTGCCGAGGCCGCCGACGCGCTCGACCGGCTCGTCGTCGTGCTGGACCAGGCGGGACGGCTCAGCGACGCGGCCGATGCCGGCCGGCTCGCGCTGGAGCTCGCCGAATCACGAAGCCGCCGCCGCGGCGTGGAGGTCCTCGCCGGCCGCCTTCGCGAGGCCGGCGACACGGCCTCGGCGGATGCCCTCGCGGCCGCCCTGGGCATCGCTCCCGGGTCCGACAGCCCCGCTGCCGCGCCCGAACCGAAGCGGGATCCGCGTCGGGCCGTCCTGTCGGCCGCGGCGGTGCTGACCGCGACCGCCGACGCGGCGCTCGACAACGGCGACCGCGACGAGGCCCGCCGGACCTACCTGGAGGCCGCGGCCGCCCAGCGCTCGATCGGGAACCTCCACGCCGCGCTCGATGCCTGCTACCAGGCCCTCGCCGTCGCCCCTGACGCCGGCGACGTCCACCTCGCGCTCACCGAGCTCTACCTGGACCGCGGCTGGCGGACGGCAGCCGCCGACAAGCTCGTCCTGCTGGGCCGGCTGACCGACCTCGCGGAGGACGACCTGACGCGCGCGCGCCTGTGCACGATGGCGGCGGAGCGGTTCCCCGAGGACGCTCGGCTGACCGCCTTCTGCGCCTGAGCACCGAGGTCGAGACGAGCATGCCCGATGCTACACTCGGGCCACGATGACCGAGCTCCTCAGATCGATCCTCGGACAGGTGCACCTGAGCACGGTGGTCGACATCGGGATCACCGCGCTCCTCATCTACTGGCTCTTCAGCCTGATCCGCGGGACCCGGGCCGTCCGGCTCGTCATCGGTGTCAGCGTCCTGATCGTCGTCTACTTCCTGGCGGTCGCGCTCAACTTCATCCTGCTCACGCGGATCCTGCAGGGCGGGGCGGTCGTGGGCCTGTTCGCGCTCGTCGTGGTCTTCCAGCCGGAGCTGCGCCGCGCCCTCGAGCGGATCGGGCGCGTCGGCTCGTTCGCGTGGCTGCTGTCGCCCGCGGACTCTCGCGTCGCCGAGCACATCGCCGACGAGGTGGCGCGCGCGGCGGCGGCCCTGTCCGCCGAGGGCCACGGCGCGCTCATCGTCATCGAGGGAGAGACCGGGCTCGAGGAGGTCGCCGAGACCGGCGTCATGGTCCACGCCGACCTGTCGGCGGACCTCCTGCGCACGATCTTCACGCCGCGCACGGCGCTCCACGACGGCGCGGTGATCATCCGCGGCGACACGGTCCTCGCAGCCGGCGCGCTGCTCCCGCTCGCGGAGATGACGATCCACACGGAGCGCTTCGGTACCCGCCATCGGGCCGCCCTCGGGATCGCGGAGCAGACCGACGCCCTCGTGGTCGTGGTCTCCGAGGAGAACAAGCAGATCAGCCTCGTCGAGCGCAGCCGCATCGTCCGCAACCTCAACGAGGCGCAGCTCGCCGCCGCGATGCGCCAGCGGCTCGACCCCGCGGGCGGGCGGCGTGGCGCCCTCGGCTGGCGGCCCACCGGTCCAGGCGGCACCGGCGGGCGCGCGCCGCGCCTCGGCGACCTCGGGCGCTTCGTCGGCCGGCCGCCGACCACGCCGACGGCGCCGCCCCCGAACCCGCCGCCCGACGACGAGGGGCCGTCGACCGCGGCCGCCCAGGCACCGCGGTGACCCGAGCCCTCCAGGTCATCGTCCACAACTGGCCGCTCAAGCTCGCCGCGATCGGCCTCGCGGCGCTGCTGTACGGCGGCGTGGTGCTGACCCAGAACTCCAACACGTTCACCCAGCCGGTCCCGGTGATCCCCCGGAACGTCCCCGACGGGGCGGTCCTCCTCACCCTGCCGCAGCCGACGCAGTCCATCAGCTACTTCGCGCCGAGCGAGGTGCCAGCGCCGACGGCCTCGTCGTTCACGGCCTTCGTCGACCTCGCCGGGATCGAGCCCAACGGCCAGATCGTCCAGCGCCCGGTCCAGGTCGAGAACGCCGACCCGCGGATCCAGATCCTGAGCGTCAACCCGGCGTACGTGAACGTCCAGCTCGACCAGTTCACCCAGCGGATCGTACCCGTCGAGATCGAGCAGGGCGTCCCGCCGGCCGGGCTGACCGTCGGCGTCATGGACGTCGAGCCCAAGCAGGTCACGGTGGAGGGCGCCAAGTCGCTGGTCGACAAGGTCGTCAAGGCGAAGGGCTCGGTGGTCATCCAGGAGCCCGGGATCGACATCGACCAGGATGTCGACCTCATCCCGGTCGACAGCGTCGGGAACCGGGTCAGCCCGGTGGACCTGTCGCCGCGGTTTGTCCACGTGACGCTGCCGGTGTTCTCGGACCGCCAGTCCCGGACCCTGCCGGTGAAACCCGTCATCACCGGGACGCCGGCGCCGGGGTTCGAGGTCGAGGGCGTGACCGTCACGCCGGCCGTCGTGACGGTCGAGGGCGACGCCGACCAGCTGAGCTCCCTCGTCAGCGTCAACACGATGCCCGTCTCCATCAACGGGGCGTCGAGCACCCTGACCGCGAACGCCGACCTGGACCTGCCGACCGGGGTCGTGCCGATCGGGGACCCGCAGGTGTCGGTCGAGGTCACCTTCCGGCCCGTGACATCGACGCGGACGTTCGAGGCCGGCCTCCGACTGGTCGGCGAACGTGCCGACCTCGCCTATTCGATCGACGTCGACCGCGTGCTCGCGACCATCGGCGGCTCGGTGGCCGACCTCGACCGCCTCGAGGCGTCGACGCTGGTCCTGGACCTCGACGTCGCGGGCCTCGGGCCGGGCACGGCTGCGGTCCGGGTGACCGCGACGCTGCCCGCCGGGCTGACCCTCGTGGCCGCGAGCCCGGAGAGCGTCCTGGTCACCGTCACGGAGCGCGTCCCGGCGTCGCCGGCGGCGTCCCCGTCCGCCTCCCAGTCGTCCGTGGGCGGCTGATGGTGGCCCGCCTCTTCGGCACCGACGGCATCCGCGGCGTCGCGAACGTCGACCTCAAGCCGACCCTCGCCTACTCGCTCGGGCGGGCGACCGCGCACCACCTCGCGGAACCCGGTGGCGCGATCGTCGTGGGCCAGGACACGCGGCGATCCGGCGACATGTTCGTCTCGGCCATCGCCGCGGGGGCCAGCAGCATCGGCGTGGACGTCCACGTGGTCGGGGTGGTCCCGACGCCGGCGCTGTCCTTCCTCGCCCGGACCGGACCGTTCGCCGGCGGGATCATGGTCTCGGCCTCGCACAACCCGGCCGACGACAACGGGCTGAAGGTCCTCGACCGCGACGGCCTCAAGCTCGACGACGCGCTCGAGGACGAGCTGGAGCAGCTCATCTGGCGCGCCGAGGAGCTGCCCGGCGTCACCAACGCGGCCCTCGGCCGGGTCACCGACCGGGCGGACCTCGTCGAGGCCTACGTCGAGCACCGCCTGGGGCTGGCGGGCTCCATCGACGCCGCCGGCCTGCGGATCGTGCTCGACGGCGCGAACGGGTCGGGCTGCCTGCTCGGCCCGCGGATCCTCGCCGCGACGGGCGCCACGGTCGAGGCCATCCACGCCGAGCCCGACGGTATCAACATCAACGTCCGGTCGGGCGCGACCGACCCGGCATCGCTCGCCGAGGCCGTCGTCGCCCGCGGGGCCGACGTCGGGTTCGCGCTCGACGGCGACGCCGACCGCCTGATCGCGGTCGACGCCGGCGGGCGGATCGTCGACGGCGACCAGGTCCTCGGCATCCTCGCCCTCGACCGGCTGGCGCGCGGCGCGCTGCCCGGCGGGGGCCTCGTGGTGTCCGTGCTCTCGAACGGCGGTCTCCAGGACGCCGTGGAGGCGGCCGGCGGCCAGGTCCTGCGCACGCCGGTGGGCGACAAGTACATCCTCGAAGGGATGCAGCTCTCGGGCGCCGTCCTCGGCGGCGAGAAGAGCGGCCACGTCATCGTCCTCGAGCACACGACGTCGGGCGACGGCATCGTGACCGCGCTCGAGGTCCTGCGGGTCATGGCGGGGGAGCGCCAGGCCCTCGCCGACCTCGCGGCCCGGATCCCGCTGCTGCCCCAGCAGCAGCGCGCCGTGAAGGCCCGGCAGCGGGACCTGTGGGAGTCCGACCGGGTGCTCACGACCGCGATCGCGGAGGCGCAGACGCGGCTCGGACCACACGGCCGGATCCTCGTCCGTCCCTCGGGAACGGAGCCCGCGCTCCGGATCATGGTCGAGGGGCCCGACGCAAAGGTGGTGACAGGAGTCGCCGACACGCTCGCGGATATCGCGAAGGAGCGGCTAGACTAGCGGCGGTGCCCACCCATCTCGGTCACCACTGCCTGCCGGCCAGGGACCGGCGGCGGCGAACGGAGGACCAGAGCACATGTGCGGCATCGTCGGCTACACGGGCCCGCGCGAAGCGGGACCGATCCTCATCGAAGGCCTCAAACGGCTCGAGTACCGTGGTTACGATTCGGCGGGGATCGCCCTGGTCGACGACGCGGGCGACCTCTTCGTCGAGAAGCGCGCCGGCAAGCTGGTCAACCTCCAGACGGCCATCGCGGACCGCACCCCCCACGCGGCGATCGGCCTGGCCCACACGCGCTGGGCGACGCACGGCCGGCCCAACGACCTCAACGCCCATCCCCACCAGGACTGCACGGGCGAGATCACGGTCATCCACAACGGGATCATCGAGAACTTCCGCGAGCTGCGCGACGGGCTCGAGGCCCGCGGCCACCGCCTGACATCCGAGACCGACACCGAGGCGATCGCCCACCTGGTCGAGGAGGCCTACACCGGCGACCTTGCCGAGGCCGTCCGGGCCGCCCTGCGCCAGATCGAGGGCGCCTACGCCATCGTGGTCATGCACCGCGCCGAGGGCGACCGGCTCGTCGGGGCCCGGCAGGACGTCCCGCTCGTCGTCGGGCTCGCCGACGGCGAGAGCTTCCTCGCCTCCGACGTCGCCGCGATCCTCGCGCACACCGACCAGATCATCTTCCTGGCGGAGGGCGACGTCGTCGACCTCCGGCCGTGGGGCGTCGTCATCACCGACAAGTTCGGCGAGGACCGCGAGCACGAGATCACCACCATCGACTGGACGCCCGAAGCGGCCGAGAAGGGCGGCTACGAGCACTTCATGCTCAAGGAGATCCACGAGCAGCCGGAGGCCCTCGCCCAGTCCATCGCCGGCCGGGTCACCCGCGACGGGCGGATCCACGTCGAGGAGCTCGAGGGGATGCTCGACACGCTGCGGGCGGTCGACCGGATCGAGCTGGTCGCGTGCGGCAGCGCCTATTACGCCTCGCTCATCGGCGCGGCCGCGCTGCAGGACTGGATCGGCATCCCGGTCCGCGCGACGGTGGGATCCGAGTTCCGCTACAGCCCGCCGCCGCTCGACGAGCGAACGCTGATCGTCGCCGTGACGCAGTCCGGCGAGACGGCGGACACGATCGCCCCGGTGCGCATGGCGCGCGAGCGCGGCTGCCCGGTCATCGCGGTGACGAACACGGTCGGGTCCGCGATCACCCGCGAGTCCGACGCGGTCCTGTTCCTCCAGGCCGGGCCCGAGATGGCCGTCGCCGCCTCGAAGACCTTCGTGACCCAGGTGACGACCCTGCTCGTGCTGGCGGCCGCGATCGCCCGCGCCCGCGGACGCCTCGCCGACGCGGACGAGCTGGCCTTCGGCGAAGCGCTGCGCGCCCTCCCGGCCGCCGCCGCGCGGGCGCTCGAGAGCGCCTCAGCCGGTGCCGCGGAGCTGGCCCGCCGCTACGTCAACTCGCGCGGGTTCATGTTCGTGGGCCGCGGCTACGGCTACCCGGCGGCGCTCGAGGGGGCGCTGAAGCTCAAGGAGGTCAGCTACGTCCACGCCGAGGGCTACGCGGCCGGCGAGCTGAAGCACGGCCCGATCTCGCTGCTCGACGCCGAGTGCCCGCTGGTCGCGGTCGCGACGCGCTCGTCCGTCTACGACAAGCTCATCAGCAACGTCATGGAGGGTCGCGCCCGCGACGCCCGGGTCATCGCCGTGGCGACCGAGGGCGACCCCCAGATCGAGCGCTTCGCGGACGACGTCTGCTGGGTGCCCGACACCCACGAGGCGCTTGCCCCGGTCCTCGCGATCATCCCGCTCCAGCTGTTCGCCTACCACGTCGCCACGGCGCGCGGCACGGACGTCGACCAGCCGCGCAACCTGGCCAAGTCGGTGACGGTCGAGTAGGCGATGCCCGGCCGCGAACCGTCCGAGGATCTCGCGACCGCCGTCCCGCCCGGCACCACCGAGCTGGGCATCGACATCATCAAGGTCCAGCGCATCCGCGAGACGCTCGCGAAGTTCGGGGCGCGGTTCTCGAACCGGGTCCTGACGCCCGCCGAGCAGCGCTACGTCCGCGGCCGGCCCGAGACGATGGCGGGACGGTGGGCGGCCAAGGAGGCGGTCTCCAAGGTCCTCGGGCTCGGCGTCCGCGGGATCGGCTGGCGCGACATCGAGGTGGAGCGCCTCCCGACCGGCCAGCCGTCGATCCGCCTCCACGGCCGCGCGGCGGCCCGTGCCGAGCAGTTGGGGATGGGCCGGATCGCCGTCTCGATCAGCCACGAGTCGGACTACGCGGTCGCCATCGCGTACGGCATCCGGACCGCTGGCGGGCGGTTCCTCTTCCCGCCGGACATCGAGGAGCGGCTCGACGACCGCGAGCGGCGGATCCTCGCCCGGATCGAGCGGCTGCGCGACCTGGCCGAGTCCGGCGGCGCGGCCGCCCTCGCCAGCGACGCCCCGCCGGCGATGGTCGGCGAGCCGAGCGATGACTGACCGCGCGCCGGTGGGCTTCGGCGCACGGGCGAAGCGGGACGCCGCCCCGGCCACGGCCGAGACGCCGGCCCTGCCCGACGGCGCGGTCAAGCTCGACGACGAGATCGCCGGCTCGCTGCTCCCGGCCCGGCCGGCCCGCGGCCACAAGGGCTCGTTCGGGAAGCTGCTGGTCATCGCCGGGTCCCTGGACTACGCCGGCGCTGCGCTGCTCGTCTGCCGAGCCGCCGGTCGGACGGGGGCCGGGCTCGTGACCCTCGCGGTGCCCGAATCGCTCCAGCCGCTCTTCGCGGCGAAGGTGGTCGAGGCCACCACGATGGCGCTGCCCGAGGACGACGTCGAGGAGATCGACCCGGAGCCGTCGCTCGCCCGGATCCTCGACCACGAGCACGACGCGATCGTCGTCGGACCGGGCCTCCGTCCCGGCCTCGCCACGGCGGAGCTCGTCCGCGAGCTGATCGACGCCGGCGGGCCGGACCAGGCCCCGATCGTGCTCGATGCCGAGGCGCTCCGCTCGCTGGCCACGATGGACGCCTGGTGGGAAGGCGTCCGCCGGCCGGCGGTGCTGACCCCGCACGCGGGTGAGTTCGCGCGCCTCCGAGCCGGCGACGGTCGCGACCCCGCCGATGACGGCGACCTGGCCGACGACGACGCCGCCCGGGTGACCGCCGCGCGTGACGCGGCGCGGACCTGGGGCCAGGTCGTGGTGCTGAAGGGGGCGGCGACCGTCATCGCGTCGCCCGGGGGCGAGGTCGCCGTCGCGCCGTTCGAGAACCCGGCCCTCGCGTCGGGCGGGACCGGCGACGTCCTCGCCGGCGCGATCGGCTCGCTGCTCGCCCAGGGCCTCGACCCGTACGCCGCCGCCCGCCTCGGCGTCTATCTGCACGGGCTCGCAGGCGACCAGGTTCGCGAGCGGCTCGGCGACGCCGGGCTCCTCGCGTCCGACCTGCCCGACGGGATCGCGCTGGCGCGCAAGCGCCTGGCCGCCGCGGAGGAGCGCCGCGCCGCCAAGGGCCGACTCGGGTTCGCGCCCAAGTGACGGGCGGGCGCCGCCCCATCGAGGCGCGGCTGTCGTCGGCGGGGCTCCCGCCGCTGCCGCGGACCGCGTGGCTGGAGATCGACCTCGACGCCCTCGTCGCCAACCTCGCCGCGATCCGCGGCTCGGTCCCGCCCGGGACCGCGATCCGGCCGGTCGTCAAGGCCGATGCGTATGGGCACGGCGCCGTCCAGGTCGCGCGCACGCTCGTGGAAGCGGGCGTCGACGGCCTGTGCGTGGCCGCCTTCGACGAGGCGGTGGAGCTGCGCGAGGCGGGCATCGGGGCGCCGATCGCGGTGCTCTACCCGGTCCCGCCGGCGTTCGTCGCCGAGGCGGCCAGGCTCGGGGTCGCGGTCAGCGCGGGCGATCCCGTGCTGCTGGCGCGGATGCTCGACGGCGTGGCGGGCGGACACCCCGACGTGGCGATCGAGCTCGAGATCGAGAGCGGCCTCGGCCGGGACGGATTCGACGGAACGGACCTGCTGGCGGCCGCCGAGGCGATCGGGTCGACCCGCGGAACGCGCCTGGCGGGCCTGTGGACGCACCTCCAGGCGCCCGAGGACCGGCCGCGGACCGAGCGGCAGATGGCCCGGTTCGAGGCGGCCGCGGACGCCCTGCGCGCGGCCGGCGTCGACCTGCCGCACCGCCACGCGGCGGCCAGCGCGGGCATCCTGCTCGGCGACGTGGCGGCCTACGACGGCATCCGGCCGGGTTTGGCCATCTATGGCCTCGTCCCGGACGAGATCCTCGGGACGCCGGCGGGTGATGCGGCCGCGGCCGTTCTCCGGCCGGTCCTGTCGCTTCGCGCCCGCCCGGTCCGCGTGCTCGACCTGCCGGTCGGGTCGGGCATCGGCTACGGGCCGACGTTCGAGACCGCCCGCCCGAGCCGGATCGCGACGCTCCCGCTCGGCTACGGCGACGGCTGGTCGCGCGCGCTCTCGAACCGGGCCGAGGCGCTGGTCCGCGGTCGCCGGGTGCCGCTCGTCGGCAACGTCTCGATGGACGCGGTCATGGCGGACGTCACCGGGATCCCGGGCGGACCGGTGACGCCGGACGACGAGTTCACGCTGATCGGCGAGGACGGCGAGGACCGGATCGCCGCCCCGGACCTGGCGCGGACGCGCACCACGAACTCGTGGGAGGTGGTGACGGCCATGGCCCGGCGCCTGCCCCGGGTGTACGATGCCGCGCCCGGAGCGGTCGCGCTCCGGACCTTGTCCGTTCGGAGATCCTAGGTGCGCCCGTCCTTCGCGCCGTCGCGCGGGCCTGTGCCCGCGTGCCGTACCATCCGGGGCGTGACCCCGCTGCCGCCAGCCCCCGCCGTCCGATGAGCACGCCCATCGAGCTGACCGACGACGGCCGCGACGAGCTGGTCGAGCAGGTCGCCCGCGAGATCCAGCTGCGCGGCCTCACGGGGCCTGCGGTCCACTTCCTCGAGGCCAGCCGGCCCTACCGGTCGCTCGGCGCGAACGCCATGCTCTTCTTCGACCCGGTGCTGCGCGGCCTGTTCGGGGGCGAGCTGACGTCCGCCAGCGAGATCCTCGCCGACGAGGACGGCATCGAGCAGCTGATCGCCCGCCTCGAGGAGCTCGACGAAGAAGTCACCTGGGACGCCTGAGCGCGAGGCCGGGGACCGGTCCGACGGGTAGGATGGCCCGGTGACCAGCGATCCACGCGCGTTCCTGGCTGCCGATCGCGGCGGTGCGACCAGCGGTGCGGCGCTCATCGGCCGGGTGGGGCACGCCTGGCGCCTTCTCGGCTCGGTCGCCTTGCCGGCCGCCGTCGGCGACGATGCAGCGACGGCCCTGGTCGTGGAGCGGTTCGCGGCGGCCGCCCCCGCGCTCGCGGCCCGGCTCGGCATCGATCCCGCGAACGTCGACGCCATCCCCTTTCCAGCACAGTGGGATCCGAAGCTTGGAATTCACGTGACTTGAAGTCGCGGC
>JADMIO011472212.1_pt1 | contig 57429 bp, 60 predicted proteins | sample 8958161 | NCBI WGS metagenome assembly JADMIO01 (sample SAMN16585339, study PRJNA669376) | soil metagenome | isolation source: Crop rotation soil | place: USA: Cullars Rotation, Alabama | collected 2011 | reverse complement strand
CGCGACAACTTGTCCACGTGGAATTCTAAGCTTAGGATCCCAATGTGCTGGAAAGGATGCATTGATGTTGGAGACGCTCCAGGATCTCTTGATGGTCAAGGCGGGCATCGTGGCGGCCGAAAAGGCCATGGCGGCGGCGGGACGGCGGGTGCCGATTATCGTGCAGGTCACGATGGAGCAGACGGGCACGATGCTGCTGGGCTCGGAGATTGGGGCGGCCCTCAATATGCTCGAGGCATTCCCGGGCGTGATCGCGACGGGATTGAACTGCGCGACAGGGCCGGTGGAGATGGCGCCCCATGTGCGTTTCCTGGGCCAAAACTCGACGCGTCCGCTGTCGGTGCAGCCCAACGCCGGTCTGCCCGTGATGGAGAAGGGGCAGGCGATGTACAAGTTGACGCCCGAGGAACTGGCCAAGCACCACGACCATTTCGTTTCCGACTTTGGAGTCGCGATGGCGGGCGGATGCTGCGGGACTACGCCGGCTCATATCGAAGCCGTGGCGGGGGCAGTGGGAGGCCGGGCCCATACCGCGGATTGCCAGTGGCGGCGCGTGCGGCATCTGTATCCGGGCTTCGATTTCCGCCAAGGCGACGACGAACGAGCGGCCGGGCTGTCTTTGGTCGGCTGCAGTTCCCTTTATCAGTTCCAGCCCTATGTCCAGGACGCAAGCTTCCTAATCGTCGGCGAGAAGACGAATGCGAACGGCAGCCGAGCATTCCGTGAAATGCTGGCGGCGGAGAACTGGGAGGGGCTAACCGAGCTTGCCCGCGAACTCGAGGGCGAGGGCTCGCACGTGCTGGACGTGTGCACGGCCTATGTGGGCCGGAATGAGGAGCGCGACATGCGCATCCTCCTCAGCTATTACAACCGCCACATCCAGGTTCCCCTGATGATCGACTCCACGGAAACGAACGTGATCGAGGCGTCGCTCCAGACGGTGGCGGGTAAGCCGATCGTGAACTCGATCAACTATGAGGATGGCGGCAAGCGAGTTCACGATGTGCTCAGCCTTTGCCAGAAATACGGGGCGGGAGTGGTGGCGCTCACCATCGACGAGGACGGCATGGCCAAGAGCGTGGAGAAGAAGGTCGAGATCGCGGAACGCTTGCTCGACGCCACCCGCAGCTACGGGCTGCCCGATCACGATGTCTTCCTCGATGCCCTGACCTTCACGCTTGGCTCCGGCGACGAAGAGTTCCGTGCGGCGGGCGAGGCGACAATCGAGGCGATTCGCGAGATCACCCGGCGGCACCCAAGGGTCAACACCTTGCTCGGCGTCAGCAACATCAGCTTCGGCCTAAAGCCGGCGGCGAGGATGGTCTTGAACTCGGTCTTCCTGCACTGGTGCCGGGAGGCCGGGCTGACAAGCGCGATCGTGCACTTCAGCAAGATCTTGCCTGAGAACCGGATCGAGCCGGAAGTCTGGAAGATCGCCACTGATTTGGTCTACGATCGCCGCGAGTTCGCGGCCGCCTAGACTTGGATCACTTCTATATGAGCCTCGTCGATGGCCAAGGCCGTTAGCGGCCCGCCGTAGGCGCAGGCCGTGTCGATCCCGATCTTGTTCTCCATGAAGAGCGGCTGGCCGGAGCGCTGAGGCGTGTGGCCGAAGACGACGATCCCGCCGAAATCCTCCGTTGAAGAGAGGAACGGCTCCCGAATCCAGAGGCGCGGATCGAGGTCGCTATCCTCGCCCTCCCAGCTTTCGCCGGTGGGTAGGAAGCCGGCGTGAACGAATCGATAGTCGCCCGCTTGGTACTCCATCAGGGTTGCCAGATAGAAGTCCCAGTGGGATTGAGGGACGCAATCGAACCAACGAGCATTGGGCGGGGCGGGGAAGCGCTCTTTGTAAGAGGCGATCGTTCCCGGCCCCCCGTTGGCCGCCCAAACCATGGATTCATCCGGCGGGATGCCTTCGTTCCAGCCGGGGTCATGATAGGCGCGGGTACCCATCATCATCTCCTCGTGGTTGCCGCGAAGACAGATGCAGTTGGTGGTCTCCCTCAGGTTGAAGATGGTCTCGACGACTCCGGCGGAGTCGGGACCACGGTCGATGTAATCACCGATGAAGACGACGGTATCGTCTTCGCGGGGTTCAAGGCGGTTCAGCAGTTCACACAGCTTGTCGTTGTAGCCGTGGATATCGCCGATGGCATAGAGCATGGGAACCTTGGGGCGTGGCCCGAACTCAGACTACCCTTGGCAAGGCACTTATTGGGGCAAAATCGGCGCTCTAAGGAGTGAGGTCTTTGGCGTACTCGAAGAGGTCCATTCCGAAGAAATCGGTGACCTTGCCCGTAGGCCGATATCCGTTGCGCTCGTAGAGGGCGATGGCTCTTTGGAGGGGGGACGTGGTGTCGAGGCTAACTCTCCGGCATCCGGCGGCGCGGATGCCTTGCTCGGCATGGTCCAGAAGGGTTTGAGCCACGCCGTGGCCGCGATGGGCGGGCAGAATGGCCATGCCGCGGATATGTCCCTCCTCGGCGGAGACCGCCTCGTACGCGACCGTGCCGATGACGTGCCCTTCTGGATTCACGGCCGCCAGCACCGTCATATGCCGGCGACGGGCGGCGAGGGCTTCGGGGGTGAGGACGGTGTCGGCGTAGGCTTCGGCTGTGTAGCGATCGCGGGCTTCGGCGAAGGCGGCGGCGAGGCAGTGCAGGATGGCCTCGTCGTCGAGATCCGTAGCGGGACGGATGAGGAACTTCATTTGACGAAGCGGAACGTCTTGGCGATGCCTTCCGCATCCGCTTCGGGGCTGCCGGAGACGCTCGTTCCGATGACTTGAACATCGTAACGGTCGGCGCCGTGGCTGAAGATGTATCGCTTGACCGTGAGCTTGAGGTCCGGCTGGCCGGAACTGGCGCCGCTGTATTCGCCCGAAACGAGCTTCGCTTTGCCGGCGGGGAGATCGGTCGAGGAGGCGGTAGGAGAGACATCACCGCTCTTCATCGGTGCGGCGGCGATCTGGGACGCGGCCTTGGCGGCGGCGTTGTCGAGATCGACCGTCTCGTTCTCTATGCGATGGGTGACCATTACGGCGGCGGCAATCGGATCGGCCGCTTGGCAGAGCGAGCCGTGATCGCGGGTTTCCTTGGAATAGAGGAGGGCGGAGGTCGCCATGCTGCGGACGATCTGGTGCATCGTCCCGTTGACGTTGGGGGTGAGGTCCTCGGCGTCCTTGGTAGTCATCACCTTCCAATCGCCGGGCACCGCGAAGCCGCAGCCCTCGCCATCGATTTCGTGCCATGTCCAGCCGGCGGGAAGGTCGGTCGGTTTTTCCAGGGCGGTCTTGGTAGCGCTGGGGCCGGCGCAGCCGGCGAGGAGGGCGGCGAGCAAGATCGCGGAGAGGAACTTCATCGTTCCCTTATTGTGGCGGGTTGAACCTGCAGTGCGACATAAACAGGGAAATTTGGTCTTTGTGATACACCGTAAATTTACTAGGTTCTCTTCGGGGCCAGACTCGCATATAACTGGAAAGCCCGATCGAGCCCGCGCGCTCTCAAAGGAACCGGTGAGCGACCGGCGGGGGAACTGTCCTAGAATTCCATGTGGCCGCCATTTCCGTTCAACCCCATGCCGAGGATATCGCCCGGCTCATTCCCGATCTCGCTCGATTCGCGGGCGACGATTTGCCGGTGCGAAGTCCGATCGACGGCTCGCTTTTGGCGACTCTTCGAGTCGATACGAGGGAAGAGATCGATGCCAAGGTAGCTCGATCCGTCGCAGCCTTCAAGGCGTGGCGAGATGTTCCAGGTCCGAGAAGGGGTGAGCTTGTCCGGCTGTTGGGAGAGAAGCTTCGCGAGCGAAAGGAGGATTTAGCGCGGCTCGTGACCCTGGAGTGCGGGAAGATTCTGGAAGAGGGCCGAGGCGAGGTGCAGGAGATGATCGATATCTGCGACTTCGCGGTCGGCATCTCTCGGCAACTCTATGGATTGACCATCGCGAGCGAGAGGCCTAACCATACGATGCAGGAGAACTGGCTGCCTTTGGGGCCGGTCGGGATTATCTCCGCCTTCAACTTTCCGGTCGCGGTCTGGTCGTGGAATGCCTGCCTCGCATTAGTTTGCGGGGACTCCTGTTTGTGGAAGCCGAGCGAGAAGACTCCGCTAACGGCCCTTGCTTGCCAAGCGATTTTCGACGAGGTTTGCGCCGGGTTCCCCGGAGCGCCGGAGGGTCTTTGCCAGGTTCTGATCGGAGCGGCCGAGGTCGGGTCGCAGCTTGTCGACGATCGCCGCGTGCCGCTGATCAGCGCCACGGGCAGCACGCGGATGGGCGAAGCGGTGGGGCAACGGGTGGCGGCGCGATTCGGGCGCTCTCTCCTGGAACTCGGCGGCAACAATGCGATCGTGGTGACGCCTTCGGCGGACCTGGGAGTCGCTATTCCTTCGATCCTGTTCGGCTCGGTGGGAACCTGCGGGCAGCGGTGCACGACCACGCGCCGGGTGATCGTGCACGAGTCGATCGTGGACCGGGTCTTCGAAATCCTCAAGGCGGCATACCTCCAATTGGGGGCGACTAAGATTGGGAGCCCTTTGGAGCCCAACACCCTTATCGGTCCCCTGATCGACGCCCTCGCCTATGCGGGGATGCAGCGGGCGCTCGACGCAGTGCGGGGAGAGGCTCGAGAGATTGTCGGCGGGCAGCGGGTTAGCGTGGCGGGGTGCGAGGATGGGTTCTATGTGCAGCCGGCCGTCGTCCGGCTCGATCGCCAGACGCCCACGATTCACGACGAGACTTTCGCGCCGATCACGTACGTGATTCCTTATTCGAACCTGGACCAAGCCTTGGCGATCCATAACGAGGTGCCTCAGGGATTGAGCTCGGCGATCATGACGACGGACGTTCGGGAGGCGGAGTACTTCAAGCGCCACAGCGATTGCGGCATCGCGAACGTGAACATCGGCACGAGCGGCGCGGAGATCGGCGGCGCCTTCGGCGGCGAGAAAGAGACGGGGGGCGGGCGCGAGTCCGGCTCGGATTCTTGGAAGGCCTACATGCGCCGGCAGACGAGCACGACGTATTACGGGGCGGACCGCCCGGCGCTGGCGCAGGGCATCAAGTTCGAGGTGTAGGTTGATCTTCGGAGTGCGCTGGTACCTGTGGGCGTTCCTTCTCCTCCTCTTGGTCCCGATGTGGATCGCGATCGAGCGTATCTCTAATCCGATTACGGCCACATTTTCCGTCTTCGCGGTTCTACTTTTCATCCTGCTCAGTTCCTGCATGTGCCTTGCTTTCTGTTGGATGGCTGTGGCATTGCACGAACTCGGCCATTGTTTGGCGGGCTGGTCGGTGGGCTGCCGATTAATCTGCGCTCGCGTTGGGCCGATGGGGATCAGGAAGCTCGGCGATCGGTGGGTTCCATACAAGGCAGGGCCAGTGCATCAAATGAGCGGGCTGGTACACATGCTCCCGAAGGGCGGCAAATGGTCTGTCGCAAAGCTTAGGTGGTTTATTGCGGGCGGACCCATCATGAGCCTGATTGTGTTTGCTCCTTGCCTGAGTTTGGCGCTAAATCGTAAGGAGGTCCAAAACCCTATTGGAGTCATGGAAACCACGACGACCACCGTGCTTGTGCTGATGTCCGGCTTATTGGTGGTCTCCTGTATGTGGCCCTTTAAGATTAAGGGTTGGAAGACGGACCTGCTCCAGCTACTAACTCTGCACCAATCGGGCGAGATTCGGCGTCGTCAGGTGGATCAAGCTATCGGTTCAATGGCGATGAGCCAATGCCGGCCGCGGGAATGGGATCGAGCGACCGTAGATGAGCACTTGGCTTTGGCTGATGGCAGTTCTTGGGACATCGTGCGTTACCTGAACGGCTATTGGCACTTTAGCGATTGCGGTGACAACGAGACCGCCCTTGGATGGATCGAGCGAGCCGGGCAACTATCCGAGAAGCATATTCTCCGGGAGTTTGAGTCCCAACTCGCGCTGTTTAACCTCGCAATCGCGCGGGAGGAGATCGCTCATGATTTGGTCGGGGCGCGACAAGCCTTCGAGGCGGCCGAACGCATTAAGGCGACACCCGATGAGGCGACGCGATTACGGGCGCTGGCCCAACTTCAGGTTGCGGAATCGGATCGCAGTCCCGCCAGGGAAACGATAGCCCGCTGTCGCGCGGCGTGCGCAAAGCGCCTCCGCAAAGATAGTGGGCTGATGGAAGCGGTAAACGAAGATCTCGACCGTTTATTGGAACTCTGCGACTCCGTCGAACTCTAGCCGTAGTGCTTGATGTAGGATTTGCGCTTGCGGATGTAGGGGTGATAGGGCTTGCCGGGGTAGTAGACCGGGACGTGGTGGGTTGTGATCCCGGAGAGCTTCTTGGTCTTGGTCGACTTAGCGGCCGTTCCACTGCATTTGGAGCAGAGAGTCAGGTGGCGCCTTTGGATGTCGGCCAACGTGACGGTTAGGATTTCTTTCGAAGATTTGAGGGCCGAGCAGAGGCGGCTCGTATGGTATTTCTTGCCGCTCTTGGTGGCGTAGTATTGCGCCGAACCGAGGGCTGCGCACAGGAGGAGGAGAAGGATCGGCAGGAGGCGGACGCTTCGCATCTTTCTATTATGAGCTCCGTGGAACGTCAGAGCCAAGGGCGTTTTGGGACTTTGGGGCGTCCTCGAAAGGTTGGACATGAAGCCCACGACTTGTGGGACGGAGTAGGCCGTGCGACACTATCCTTGGGGTTGATTACTCCCACCAACAAGGCAATGAAACTAACTGGTCTGACCGTATTCATTCTCTTCTTCGGGATCGCTCTTATCGAAGCTTTCCGTAATCGCGATTGGGCGGAAGCCTCGCTGTTTGTCGCCCTCGGATTATTGTTCTTCTGGACGGAGGTGCGAACACGCGCGAATCGTTGATCCGCGGGTCTTAGGAACCACAAAGCGTAACGAACTCCCGCAATGACTCTGATGAGTCGCGCATGGGGGCGATACCTAGGGCATCTATGCGGGAAGTATCGAGCACGCTGTAGCGGGGGCGGCGGGCGGGGGTGGGCCAGTCCTCGGTATTGATCGGCGTGACCTCCGGCTGCCCACCGGCGGCTTCGATGACCGCACAGGCGAGGCCGTACCAAGTCATATCGTCCGGTCCGCAGGCGTGAAGGATGCTGGGAGGCGCGGGGAGTTCGACGAGATCGACTAAAACCCGCGCAAGGTCCACGGTTGATGTGGGCCGCCCGATCTGATCGGAAACCACCCGCAACTCCCGCCCCGCCCGCCATGCGTTCAGGATCGTGCGGGGAAAGCTCTTCCCGTGCGCCCCATAAAGCCAAGACGTCCGCACCACGGTTCCGCCCGTCGCCAAAACTGACTGCTCCCCCGCCAGCTTGGAGGCGCCGTAGGCTCCGAGCGGATTGGTAGGGGCGTCTTCGGGATACGGCTCGCTAGCCTCGCCGTCAAAGACAAAGTCGGTGGAAACGTAGAGGTGGCGGCAGTTCAAGAGGCCACACATCTGGGAGATGTAGCCCGCCCCAAGAGCATTGATGGCGAAGGCCTGATCCCGCTCGGTCTCGGCGAGGTCCACGGCGGTATACGCCGCGCAGTTGAGGCACCATTCCAACTGCCGTTCGCCCATATAGGCCGCCACCGACGAGGAATCGGTGATGTCCATCTCCGCCGACGAAGGTGCTTCAAAGGCGAGCGAACGGCGCGATAGCTCGGCGCGCAAATCGGTCCCCAACATTCCCGAGCCGCCCAAGACGAGGATCGCCATGCGATTTACGTTATGACAGGTACAGTGTCCCAGTTGCCCCACCATGACTAAGCACTTTCTCGACAACGGAGTAAGGGTCGTTATCGACTCGGTCAGCCACGTTCAATCCGCCGCGATCGGCCTCTGGTGCAAGACGGGCAGCGCCCATGAATTCGAGGATGAGGCGGGAATCACGCACCTCATCGAGCACATGCTCTTCAAAGGCACGAGCAAGCGCACGGCCAAGGAGATCGCGGAAGCGATCGAAGGGCGGGGCGGCTCTCTAAACGCCTTCACCGACAAGGAGGCCACTTGCTACCTGTGTCGCGTGCTGGCCGACGATATCGAGAACGGCGTGGATGTGCTCAGCGATATGATGCTGGATTCGCTCATCGATCCCGAAGAGCTTGAGCGAGAAGAGCATGTCGTTGTCGAAGAGATCAAACGGTACGAGGACGAGCCGGAATCGCACGTTCACGAGCTGCACGTCGAGAGCCGGTGGAAAAACCATCCGCTCGGCAAGCCGATCATCGGGACCCGGGAATCGGTCGAATCGTTCCGGCAGGAGCATCTCCGAGCTTATTTAGCCCGCCAGTATCGAGGCTCCAACGTGCTGTTGGCGGTGGCCGGAAACGTGGATTCGGGCAAGTTCATCAAATGGGCAGAAGACCGTCTCGGCGCCATTCCCGCGGGCGGGGAAGATATTTCTTATCCGAGACCGGTGGGTACGGCGGCGAAGAACGAGTTCGCCAAGGATGTCGAGCAAGTTCATTTCTGCCTGGGTACGGATGCGTGCGCGGTGGTGGATGAAGAGATTTACATTTTGCGGGTCCTGGACGCGGTGCTCGGGGGCGGCATGAGCAGCCGGCTCTTCCAAGAGATTCGGGAGAAGCGAGGATTGGCCTATTCGGTGGGTAGCTATTCGCTGAACTATATCGGCGGGGGCAGCTTCAACGTTTATGGCGGAACGGGCGCGGAGACTTGGGAGCAGGTTCAAGAGCTGATTCGCCTCGAGATCGATAAACTGATCGCGGAAGGGCTGGTAGATGGCGAACTGGACCGCGCGAAGCGAAGCCTTTGCGGGCACATCGTTTTGGCTTTGGAAGGCATGAGCGCACGGATGAACCGCATTGCCCGCAACGAGATGATCTTCGGGCGGGACATTCCGGTCGAGGAGACGGTGGGCAAGATCCAGGCCGTCACCGAGACACAAATTCGCGAAATGGCGGCGCGAACTTTGACGCCGGAGCTGATCAGCACGACGGCGATCGGACCATTCTCGTAGATCCCGACATGCCGGGGTATAAGATGCCACCCCGGCCTACACCTGTAGCTTGGCTTGAACCTGATCCCTTGCCCACCGGTCGGTTTCGATCAGATTCTCAAGAGTCACCGGGACAAGGGCATGGGCGCCCATGACGTTGGCGACGATGGCCGTGATATCCAGGAATCCGCAGCGACCGGCTAAGAAGGCGTTGGCGGTTTCCTCATTCGCGGCGTTCATCACGCACGGCATCGATCCCCCCGCTTGCGAGGCTTGCCGAGCCAACTGGATGGCGGGGAAGGTTTCGTGATCTACGGCCTCAAAGGTTAGATTCGGCGTATCGACGGGATTCCAAGGGGGGAGACCGGAATCGATCCGTTCGGGATAGAGGAGCGCGTATTGGATGGGCAGCCGCATATCGGGCCAGCCCATTTGGCCGAGAGCGGAGCCGTCGCGGAATTTGACGATCGAATGAACCACGGACTGCGGGTGAACGACGACATCCACGTTCTCGATCGGGACATCGAAGAGCCATCGGGCCTCGATTGTCTCAAGTCCCTTGTTCATCAGGGTTGCGGAATCGATCGTGATCTTGCCGCCCATGCGCCACGTGGGGTGGTTCAACGCTTGCTCGACTGTGATGCTTGCTAGCTCCTCACGCTTGCGTCCCCGAAAGGGCCCGCCCGAAGCCGTCAGAAGCAATTGGCCGATCTGATCGCTGCGATAGCCCTGCAGGCACTGGAAGAGGGCGCTGTGCTCGCTGTCGATGGGAGTCATGGTCACGCCATGCTCCCGGAGCAGAGGCATGACGAGCTCGCCGGCGGCGACGAGAACTTCCTTGGAAGCGAGAGCGATCATCTTGCCGGCTTCGATGGCGGCGATAGTCGGTTGCAGACCGATCACGCCCGCGACGGCGATAACGACGATGTCCACATCCTCCGCGCAGGCGATTTCGATAATGGCGTTCATTCCGCCGGGCACCTCGAACTGAGCGGCGGCAGCTTGATCAAAGAGGGCGAGCCGGGAAACTCCGAATTCGAGCGCTTGCTCCCGCAGTTTCCAGCCATTTTGGGCCGCCGCCAGACCAACTACTTGCAGTTGATCCGGCAGTCGCTTAATAACATCCAGCGTCTGCACGCCGATGCTGCCCGTGGAACCGAGAATGGCGACGCGTTTCACTTGAGGGTGCTTGGCCTCAGCATCTTGTGGCCATCGGCGCCCCTCAGCTTGTCGAACTCGCCATAGACCGGATTGGGCAGAACGATCCAATCGCCCCCCCACTTGTCCGCTCGTTTATCGACTTGGGCTTTACGAGCTTCGACGGCCTTCTGAAGGGCCGGGTAGTCATTAGGGGCGACGGTAGGCGCGGCGAACTCTTCTGAGAAGTCGCGGAGGTTATCGCCGAAGTACATGAGCACGTTGTACAGCTTTTCGGCGAGCTGGCGGCGCTCAGTCTTATCGGAAGACTGCCCGTCTTCACGCAGGAGCATACGGTGTTCGATGCCGTCCACATTGATGCCGTTCAGCTTCAGCCCTTCAACGGTGAAAGCTTGGTTCTTGGCCCAGCGGTTGGAAATGTAGACGGCTTTGACGCCAAGGGCGTTGGCGGCATCGATGAAGGCCTTGGCGCCGGGGACGAGCTTCAGGTCGCTTGGGTTTTGCTCGTGGCGCTGCCAATCGGCTTCGACGTAGGGCTTGGATTCGCGATCCAGATAAGATTCGAATGAGGAGTTGTCGACGACGGTTTCGTCAAGGTCCATGACGATGGCGAGGGGCTTATTAGAGTGGTCGCGCTCCATGGCGGCTTTGGCGGCGTGCAGTTTGAGCCGAAGAATGGCTTCCGCCCAGGAGTAGGTTTGTAAGCATACGGCCCGATATTCGGCCGAGTTCTGCATATAGAGGTTCGCCTGCAGATTCGACTCCTGGGGATTCGCGGCTTGGAAGCCGTAGCCGATTCCGACTCCGGCGATCAGCGCGGCGGCGACGCCGAGGTGAGTCATGGACATGGCCGTGAGAATACACTCTGATGGTTCATGCGCTTCGCCGTTATCGGGAATCCCATCGCTCATTCACTCTCGCCGGCCATGCACCGGGCGGCGTACGCGGCGTTGGGGTTGGAGCATTCCTACGATCCCATGTTGGTCACCGATATCGGAGCCCAGATTAACGAACTGAAAACACTCGACGGCATCAACATCACGGTGCCCCACAAAGAAGCCATGCTCGCGTATTGTGAGGCGGATGAGTTCGCACGGCGAGCCGGCGCCGTTAATACGATCGACTGGAAATCCAACCGAGGAATCAATACCGACGGCGCGGGCTTCAGCGATGTTCTCGCCCGCGAAACACCCGGCGCGCAGAGCATCCTCATCCTCGGCGCGGGCGGGACCACGCGATCCTTGGCCCTCGCCCTCACCCAAGCCGCTTACCAGGTTACGATCTGGAACCGAACAGAGAGCCGGGCCCACGAACTGGTGACAGACCTGGAAATCCCGGCGCGGGTATCCTCAACTCCGCAACTGCCGGGCCAAGATGTCATCGTGAATGCCACCTCGGCCGGCCTTACGGATGAGACGCTGCCCCTGGATTGGGGCGAAGCCGAACCTAGCGCCGTATTTTTCGATTTGTATTACGGGACCGAGCCCACGCAAATCTCGAAAACGGCGGCCGAGGCCGGTCTAAGAACGATCGACGGCAGGGAACTGCTCATCGCGCAGGGGGCGCGAAGCTTTAGCTGGTGGCTACAAAGGGAAGCCCCGGTGGAAGCGATGAGGGCTGCCGTGTATGGATAGGGAATAGAGAGAGGACCCGAACCAGCACATGTTAAGCGAACCCGTTGTTCCAGTTTTGCCGCCCACGCCGGCCAATATCCAGCGCGCCGCCGCCGCCATCTTGAATGGCGAGCTCGTCGCCATGCCTACCGAGACCGTCTATGGCGTGGCCGCCAACGTCTTCGACGAGGAAGCGATCCAGAAGCTGTTCCGGGCCAAGGGGCGCCCTTCGGATAATCCTCTCATCGTTCACATCTCCGACTTTGTGCAACTGGAGGAGATCGTTTCCGAATGGACGCCGGAGGCCGATATCCTCGCGAACCGGTTTTGGCCGGGGCCCTTGACGTTGGTCGTCAAGAAGGCGGAGGCCGTTCCGAATGTCGTTACGGGCGGGCTCGATACGGTAGGCGTCCGTATGCCCGATCACCCCGTGGCTTTGGAACTGATCGAAGCGGCCGGAGTGCCGCTCGTCGGGCCGAGCGCGAACCGTTTTATGCATCTCTCGCCCACCCGGGCCGAGAACGTCGATCCCGGCCTCGCCAAGCATCTGGCCATGGTCCTGGACGGTGGCCCGTGCAAAGTGGGTTTGGAGTCAACCGTCATCGACGTGACCCAGGATCCCCCCCGCATCTTACGCCCAGGCGGCGTGTCGCGTGGAGAGATTCAGGCCGCTTTGGGCCGGCCACTGGGCCAGGTCCCTCACGACGGCATGCGCCGCTCGCCGGGAATGTATGCCCGGCATTACGCGCCGGTAGCGCCGGTGATCCTGGTGGAAGCCGTGGGAAGCGGGGAAGCCGGGCTCGTGTTCGGCGAAAAGGCGAACGAGCGCCAAATCCGCATGCCCAACGATCCGCGGGCGTACGGAGCGTCGCTTTACGACGCCCTTCATCGGCTCGATTCCATGGAAGTGCCCGCGATCTATGTGCAGTTGCCGCCGGACGACGTGAACTGGGAAGCCATCCACGACCGTCTGCGCAAGGCTAGCGCTCAGCCTGAGTAGTGGATATCGGGGAAGCAGAAAGGCGACAAGCCTCCCCCTGCATCCGTCTAGCTCTCACACCGATGGTGGCCAGGGAAGAGGCATGCCGCCCGCTCTCTCTATTGTGACGATGCGGAACCCGGTCATGAGTCCCCAAAAAGAGAACGTTCTAGGCTGCCGGTCGGTTTCCGAAACCCGCTGAGAGATTCTTAAGCTTGCCATCGACTGAATCCGCAAACCCAGATGGGCGCGATCAAAGATCGCGCCCATCATCTCATTCCAACTCAACCTCTACGGATTCCGCAGGAAGTTCTTTCCGGTCACGCTCGGGCCCAGATTGACCAGGGTCGAGCTGGGGTTGAAGGTCCGCCCCGTTTGGGTGGGGAAGATCTTGTACTGCCCGGCTTCCAGGTTGCTGAACGTGTAGTTACCGCTCGCATCCGTCGTCGTCGAGGTCACCGATCCGTTCGCCATGTAGTAAGGAATGACCTTCCACTGAACGACCGTTCCCGTGTCGCCCGGTCCCAGGTCCTTCACGTGCAGCTTCCAGATTCCATTCGAGGCCCGGCCTGCGAAGTTGGGGATCGTGAAGGTTCCAACCAGATTAGGCGTGGGATCGACTCCATTCGTCCAGAGCTGAGCCAACTGTCCGTCGGGAGATTCGATCGCGATATTCAGGTCGCCGCGATAAGGGTGCGTGATGTTGACGTAGATCGCCGTCTTCACCATCTTCGCCGCTGCCGTTACCGTAATCGGCAACGTGATGCCCGTCGTATTGTTGTCCGGAATGTTCGCGTTCGGACTCGACGTGTACGTGGCTGACGACTCCCGATAGACCTGAAGGTTTGTCGTGATGCCGGAGAGGTTTGTCGTACCTTGCTTGATGTTGCCGCTGATGCTGTACTTCGTCGCCGCGGTTGCGAGCGGTATGCGCCAGATGCCGCGGCCGTATGTCGCCGCATACATGTAGGTACCGGATTGATCAATGACAAGGTGATTGACGCCCACGTTCGGTAGTCCCAGGGCGGTCAGGTTCGTCCACGTCGAACCGTAGTTCGTCGTCATGAAGCAGCCGACGTCGGTGCCGACATACCAGCGTCCAACCTCATACGGATCGCGAGCGACCGCATCGATCGGCACGTCGGGAAGTCCCGTTGGACCCGCGCCGGAGACGTTTGTCCAAACCGGAACGGCCGCCAATGTGTTCGAGCACCGGAAGAGGTGGCTACCGCCTTGGCCCTTCATGCCGATGACGATATCGTAAGAGTTGGCCCAGGCAACGCCGATCGAGCCGATCGGCTTATCGATATTGGCGTCGTCGATTTGTTTCCAGGCCGGCCCCTTGTTCGTCGTCATGACGATGATGCCTTCGGAGTTGCCCGAGTAGATTACGTTCCCGTTGGCTCTTGCGACCGAAAGCGTGCTCGCCGGCTTTTGGTTCCCCGCCGGCATACCCGTGTTTGTCCACGTTGTTCCAGTGTTCCATTTCCACAGCCAGAAGCCGGCGTTGTAAAGTTCGTTTCCGGCTGAGCCTGCGACTACAAGCGGGGCGACGAATCCGTATTCGTTCGGAGCCGGATTGGTAATCGTCGTAGGAGCCGTCGAAGTTGCCGTCGGATAGCGGAAAACGTTGCCGTTCTGCGATCCGGTGTAGTGAACGGCCGGAGTGTTCCGGTCGAAGGCGCTCCACGAACCGTCGCCGGCGTAAAGAGCGGACCACTGCGAATAGTTGCCCCGGGAGGCCGCCGTCGCGTTATCCTGCAGGCCCGCGATCACGTAGTTCGGATCGGTCGGATGAACCGACATATGATAAGCCTGGTGGTCGGTAATCGTCGCGTTGAGCGAAGTCCAGGTACCGGCTCCGGTCGTCGGGTTCGTCAGCTTCCACTTGAAGAGACCGCCGTCAAGACCGAAGAAAACCGTGGTCGGATCGGTCGGGCTGACCGTTGCGCAGTGCTGGTCACTGTGAACGTAGTTCGGCGGAGTGTCGTTGTAGGTCTGACTGATGTCGACCCAGGTGCCGTCTCCGTTTACGTCCATATTCACGCCGATGAGGCCAACGTAGACGACATCGGCGGAGCCGTTGCTGGAGACCGTGATGTGGAAGTCGTAATCTTTTTGCGACCAGTTATAGTTCGCGCCGCTTCCGGTGGCGCCGTTGCGGAAGTTACCCTTGATGTTCGACCAGCTCGACCCCCCGGTCGTCGACTTCCAGACCACTTCGCCGCCGGTGTCGAGGAGGTAAAGGTTATTGGCGATCACCTTCGAACACGCGATCTCGAGCGCCTTGTTCGCGACCGTCGCCGGATTGGTGATAGCGGTCCAACTCGCGCCCTGCGTGGTCGATTTGTAGAGGAAGCCCTTGGTCGCCCCATCGTCCGTTCCCGCGAGGTAATAGATGCCCCCCGTCGACCGGTCGAGGTCGTTCCAGTCGCGCACGGAGGCGCTTAGCCCCGACGTGACGGCGACCCAGGTCGCGCCCGCGTCCGTGGACCGGTAGACCGAGTCGTTGGCCGCTTCGCCGTCGCTTCCGAGGGCGAGAACGATGTTCGGATTTGAAGGTTCGAACATGATCTTGCGGATCGCGCTTGCCTGCATGCTCAGGGGGCCGACGGCCGTCCAGTTCAGGCCGCCATCCGTGCTCCGCATGATGCCGTTCCCGAAGTGCTGGAAGAATCCCTCGGCATCGCCCGTTCCGGCGAGGACCAAGTTGCTGTTGGTGGGGTGGACCGCTACGGAACTGGAATAAAGGAACGGCCACTTATCGCTCATCGGCGTAAAGCTCGTCCCGCCGTTCGTTGTCTTCCAGATTCCGCCCCCGGCCGAGGCGACATACATGATATTCGCGTTGCCGGGATAGATGGCGATATCGTTCTTACGGCCGGAGATGGGGCCGTGGCCGAAATAGATTGAATAGGAAAGGTCGGTGTTATTGAGAGGCCCGAGGTTGGTCCAGACGCCGCCCGGCTTTCCGTTGCCGGTCGAATCGGTCCATTCCGAATCGGGGAGCAAATCGCGCTGGGTAGATGCTTTCTTCAAGTAGGAAGGATCGAATTTTCCGGCCGAGTTGAGCCGATCCCCAATGAAGTTGAGATAGGCTTCGTACCAATCGGCGCGCGATTCGGGCGCGGTTGGATCGGATTTGCTTTTGACGATGCCCGGCTTGGCGCCAGGATCGTGCTCTTCCACTTCCTCCAAGTATTTGATGTGCCTAGCCACGGACTTGGGATCGCGTAAGTCGACCCGGCTATCCCGCTTGGGATCGATTGGGCCTTCATATTCAAGGACCACCGGGTAGGTCTTGCCCGTCATCCGCAGCTTGACCTTTTCGTGGTCTCCCCGGTGGAGGACGGCCGCGGTCGTCCCCAGGCCCAGAACGGCGCTCAGTGCAATTAATCCTGTTCTCATTCCTTCTCCAATGCCTCTCGATTCACGTTGATTCACGAAGCCCTTAGCAACCGGTCCTCGTTATTACAGTCTAGTATTCATCATCATCGAAAATGTGTGCGGGCGATTAGCGATTAGTTAGCGGAAACAAAGTTGATTTCTTTCTTAACAGCTCTTCGTCGGACAAATCGACGAAGCGGCAGTGATCCCTAGCCCCGGGTTACCGGCGCCTTCGCGGGCGGGGCATTTTGCCGACGCGATTCGCGCCAATGAACTGGACGAGGGGTGGGAGCTGGCCGGACCGCCGGGGATCGGCGAGGTCGAAACTGAGGCTGCTCGTACCCGCGCAGCCGATGGATTCGCCTTCGTCCAGTCGCACTTCCTCGCCTCCGATCCGGACAACGACGGAGCCGCGAAGAACGAAGTAGATCGCGTCCCGATAGTTCTGGGAGATCGGATCGGTGGGGCCATGGACCTCATAGATGAGCATGCCCGGCCCGTTCGGCATGACGAAATCGAGGCCCCAGCCAAAGAGATTGGCAAGGCCGAGCCGGCCGAGACGGATACGCTCGCGAACGTCTTGGATCAGGTCCTGATTCTCTTCGGGCACCATGCGACGCTGGTCGCCATAGACGAACCACACCGTCTTCGCGCTCGGGTGCTTGACGAAGAGGGCGTCGTCAGGCTTGGGGTTGGTGAGGCGAGGAGTGGAAATGATCTCTTCGAGAAGACCCTCCAGACCGATTTCGACGATACGACGGAGAGACTTGATACGGACGGGTTTGCCGAGTTCGGCTTTGTAAATCGTCGTGATGCCGACGCCCGCGCGGCGAGCGAGCTCAGCCTGAGAGAAGCCGCGGATGGTGCGCCAACCGCGGATGTTCTCGCCTACACGATCTCGATTTAGGTCGTTCACCGGCCAAGGCTATCACAGATTCCCCGTCAAACGCACCGAATATTTCAAAGAATTCGGTGCGTTCTGGGATCAAGGTTCACGCCGATATCTCAGCTGAGGGATGTCGCCCGTAATCTAAGTCCATGAATCTCGCAATCATCGCGGTCCTGACCATCGCGGCCCCGCCGAAGCTCTCTGTTGGCGACAAAGCGCCGCCCCTCGCCTTCGGCGAAGCCATCAAGGGCAACCCGGTTCGGGCGTTCAACCCTAAGAAGGTGACGGTCGTCGAGTTTTGGGCCACATGGTGCGGCCCCTGCATTCAGGGCGCCCCCCATTTCTCGGAGATGGCGGCTAGATACAAAGAAGGCGCCGACTTCGTGAGCGTGAGCGTCATGGAGAATGACCAAAAGCTCGTGAAGCCGCTGGTCGATAGCCAGGGCGACAAGATGGCTTATCCCATCGCGCTCGACAAGATCGACAGCAAGGGCCGGGGCTTTATGCACCGGAACTGGCTGGAAGCAGCGGGTCAAAAGGGAATCCCCGTGGCCTTCATCGTGGACCGCGAGGCGAAGATCGCCTGGATTGGCTACCCGGCCCTGATGGAGGAAGTGCTGGCGAAAGTCATCGGCGGCAAGTGGGATGCGAAGGCGTACAAGGCGAAGTTCGATGCCGACAAGAAAGACGAGGACGCGTCGGCCCGCCTGATCAACGAGGCCTACGACAAGATATCGGGCACCCCGCGCCGGCACGCCTATGGGGAGACCGTAAAGTGGATCGGCGCCCGCCGATCAAAGTACGAAGGGGTCGGCACCCTCGGAGCTCTGGATGAGTTCGGGAAGCTATTCTCGGCCTTCGACAAGCGGGATTATGAGACCGCCCTGCAAATGTCGGAGTCGGAGACGAAGAACGGGGTGATCTGGACCTACTTCCGGCCGATGCTGCTGGTGGCGCGGATCGACGCGCTCCAGAACCTAAAGCGACAGGAGTGGCGCGAGCTGGTGCGGAAGACGATCGACGGTCCCCCCGATCCCAACGTCCTGATGGCCCTTGCCGATGCGATGTCGCTGCCCGAGAGCAAGCTCGCCATCAAAGATCCGGCGCTGGCGATGAAGGCAGGCGAGAAGCTGGCGAGCATGGCGCGAGTCCCCATGTTCCTACTGCGGCTAGCGTGGGCTCAGTACGCCAACGGGCAAACCGACGCGGCCAAGGCTACGCTTAAGGAGGCGTTCGCCAAGATGGACGTCGAAAAGAAGCGGAATCCTGGATCCTACGATCGCATGCTGAAGAACCTGAAAGAAGCGGAGTCCTACTTTGAACGGCGCCACGGCGGTACGCCCGAGTTGGGCTAAACCAGTCTGAAAAAGAAAAGCCCCCTCGATCTCTCGAGGGGGCTTTGGTTTTCGCGTGGCTTACGCGTGAACCTTGGTGATCGTGCCGGCGCCGACGGTGCGACCGCCTTCACGAATCGCGAACTTGGAGCCCTGCTCCATAGCGATCGGAGCGATGAGCGTGATGGTCATCTGGACGTTGTCGCCCGGCATGGACATCTCCGCCTTCTCGCCGCCCGCGGAGCGAATCTCGTTGATGTCGCCCGTGACGTCCGTCGTGCGGAAGTAGAACTGCGGCCGGTAACCCGGAACGAACGGGGTGTGTCGGCCGCCCTCTTCTTTCGAGAGAACGTAGACTTCCGCGTCGAACTTGGTATGGGGCTTGATGGAGCCCGGCTTGCAGCAGACCATACCGCGCTCGATCGAGGTTCGATCGACGCCGCGGAGAAGAAGGCCGACGTTGTCGCCCGCTTCGCAATAGTCCAGCGTTTTGCGGAACATTTCGATGGCGGTGCAGACCGTCTTGCGAGTGTCGTGGATACCCACGATCTCGACTTCTTCCATGGACTTCAACTGACCGCGCTCGACACGGCCGGTGGCAACCGTACCGCGACCCGTGATCGTGAAGACATCTTCGACGGCCATCAGGAACGGCTTGTCCTTATCGCGCTCGGGCTGCGGAATGTAGCTGTCGACCGCATCCATCAGCTCGAAGATCGGCTTGAACGCCGGATCGTCGACAGCGGCGCCGCCGGCGAGAGCGTCAAGCGCCTTAACCGCGGAACCCTTGATGATCGGGCAATCCTTGAAACCGTACTTCTCGAGAAGGTCGGTGACTTCCATTTCGACGAGTTCGATAAGCTCGGCGTCATCGACGAGGTCGACCTTGTTGATGAAGACGACGATGTACGGCACGCCGACCTGACGGGCAAGCAGGATGTGCTCGCGGGTCTGGGGCATGGGGCCGTCCGTCGCGGACACAACCAGAATCGCACCGTCCATCTGGGCGGCGCCGGTGATCATGTTCTTGATAAAGTCGGCGTGACCAGGGCAGTCGACGTGTGCGTAGTGACGCGACTCCGTCTCGTACTCCTGGTGGGAGATGTTGATCGTAATACCGCGCGCCTTTTCTTCGGGGGCGTTGTCGATCTCATCGTAGGCAACCTTCTTCGCGAAACCCTTGAACGCAAGGGCACCCGTGATGGCGGCCGTAAGAGACGTCTTGCCGTGGTCCACGTGACCGATGGTGCCGATGTTAACGTGCGGCTTTTTCCTTTCGAATTTCGCTCTTGCCATTGTTGTGCTTTTTATTCCTTCTGGAGTTGCGGCGCACGCGGTCCAAACCAATTGCGCCTGGCTGCTCACACCCTTTCGGGCGCGGCTAGCCGATGGGTGATTGTACCAGAGCGCCCGAACCACGCGCAACGACGAACATCGGGTTTGCAAGCCTTGCGACAGCGTCGCTGGGCCTAAGGTGTCTCCCAGTATTTCTTGGGATCAACCGGCTTGCCGTGGTCGTGAACTTCAAAATGCAGAACCGAGCCCGTGACTTCGCCGGTATTGCCAACTGTTGCGAGCCTCTTCCCGCGAATCACTCGGTTTCCTTTCGCAACGGAAATGCTGGAGCAATGAGCGTAGAGAGTGGTAATGCCGTCGCCATGGTCGATAACGACTGCATTCCCAAAACCGCTCAGGTAACCGGCGTTGATCACTTTTCCATCGGCTGCGGCAAGAATGGGAGTTCCGATAGAAGCGGCAAAGTCCACGCCATTGTGTTGTCTGTTGAGTTTTAGAATAGGATGGTATCTCATGCCAAATCCGGCCGTAATCGGACCCTTAACGGGGTGTGCGAGCCTGAGCGGATCGATTTCATTGGGTTTCAGCGTGTTGGCATCCAGGTTCCGGCCCGTTTTCTCACGGGCCGAATCGGTTTCAACATTCGCCTTATTTCCAGCTTCATTGGACCGGGAGCTTACGGCGGCCAGCTTGGATTTACTCTCCTCCCATGTGCCTCCGGACTTGACGGCTCCAATGACGTAGTTGATCAAAAGAGCAATCACTAGAAGGGGAAGAAATGTTGAAAGCAAAAGGCGCTTTATCGGGCCGAAGTTTCTCGATTCGAGGTTCGGGTCGAACGGTATAGCAGCTTCACGTGCTGCGGCGGCCGATTGGGTTTCGGCCGCGTCCGGGCCGGGGGGCGACTCGCCGGAGTTCCAACTGGGGCTAGAGTCAGAATTATCCGGTTTACCAAAGAACATATCGAAGATCGAGACCTGTTCTTGGTTCGCGATGGGAATTTGAGCCACGTCAGGTTCGGTCTGGACACTGGTGACGATCGGCTCCATAGGCGTTGTAACCGGACGACCCAAGATTGAAAGCACGCAATGACTTAGCGCATCGAGCTTGCTGCCACCCGCACTCTCGAAAGCATCAAGCCAGTGAAGATCTGCGATGAGAAGGCTCAGGGCTGCTGCTGGGACTATATTCTCGATTCGGTAAGGAATGACAGGAACCCTGATATTCGTCGCTAAGGTCAGTTCTTTTAATATCCAGGTCGACTTGCCCGTGTGCCGAGATAGGACAAGCACCATGGCCTTGGATCCCTGGATGGCGGTGTCGATTCCTCCAGCCCAAGTCTCTCCTCCCTGCAAGTCTCGGGGGGCTATCCAGCACTTTGCTCCACTTGCCTCGAGTTGGCGACAGATCGCGTCGGCGATGGTCTTATCGTCGCTTGCATAGCTGATAAAAACGTCGTGGGCCAAGCCGCCCAAGTTTTGCATATCGTCACGGTTCGCTTGGGCGGCACGTTGAATGAAGTATGGGTCTCGCCCAAGTCGCACGAAACACCGCCCTTCCCGCCGCTCTCGCCACCGCCGCCACAACGGCGGCCGTCACGGGTTTGACGAAGCTAAACGAGGGAAGCGGATCAGCGGGAATTAACTCGGTTAGTCACATCCTCTGGGGCGATAAGGCCGCCGATCAATCCGATTTCTCCCCCAAATACACCCTCGTCGGCGGGACTCTGAACTCCGTGGCCGTATCGAGTTGGGCGGCCGTTCACGAGATGCTCATCGAGAAGATGAACATTGCGCGCCGTCCCTTGCCGATGCTCGTCACCGCCTCCCTTATCTCGGGCATCGCGTATGTGACGGACTACCACGTGGTGCCCGAGCGCCTTCGCCCCGGCTTCGAGAAGAAGCTGACTCCGCGCGCGATGTTCGCCGTCTATGGAGTCTTGGCGCTCGGCTTGGCGGTTGGCGCCTTGCTGACACGATCGCGCGATTAGCGATCTCGGACAATAGAATCCAATCTCGTACCAGCGCGCCAACGCGCGAGGCCGTGCAAAATATGGGAGATGGCCGAAAACTGGTTTAGCGACAACTTCTCCGACCTCTCCCGCTCGTCCGGCGTCGAGGCGGGATTCCAGTTCGAGTTCTATTGCGAGCGGTGCCGCAACGCTTATCGAACCCAGTTCGATCCCTACCGGGGCGGCCAAGCCGCCGGCTGGATGGAGCGCGCCTCGGGCCTCTTCGGAGGTGTCCTCGGGAACGCGACCAATGCCGCCGAGGGCCTTGCCTCCTCGAACTACGGCAAGATGCGCGATGAGAAATTCAGAGCTGCCGTGGAGGAAGCGAAAAATCATTTCCATCGCTGCTCCCAGTGTTTCCAGTACATGTGCGACCAGTGCTTCGATACCCAAAGCGGACTCTGCTACAACTGCGCCCCCGACGCGGAAGTCGCCGCCCAAGCCTCCCGCGCCCAAGGCAAGCTCCAAGCTGCTTCAGAAGCGGCCTACAAGGTTGGCCAAGAAAGCGCGGCCACGATGGATGTCACAACTCCCAAGCAGTTGAAGTGCCCCGAGTGCGGGGCCGAAACCCACGGTGCGAAATTTTGCCCCGAGTGCGGAACGAAGCTCGCCGTGATGGCCACGTGCCCTGGCTGCAATGCGGAGGTTGCCCCGGGCGCGAAGTTCTGCCCGGAATGTGGGCAAAAGATGGGTTAGCGTTGCGTTCCTTAATAGGGGGCATCACTGCCAGGCGGCGACGGGTTTGATCTCTCGCGTAAACCGTTCGATAGATTTCTTGAGGTCGCTTAGACGGATTCCCTTTTCTAGATCGATCACTTTCAGTAACCATACGGACCGATTTCCGCAAGTGACTTCGCACTTGAACCGCTGCTGCAGTTCGGCCTCTAATGCCTTGCCGCCGTCCTTTTGCTTTGCGATCTCCCCTTGAGCGCGGATAGCTAAGGTAGTCAGGCGTCCAGAGTTCGGATCATTCGATAGCACAACGGGCACTTCGTTGACGATAGTGCACACCGGCACGACAGGTCCGCTAAAGAACCCGCTCACCTGGGGCCATCCGCACGCTTCGATAATGGATTCGATGTCGCCGAATGTCAGACTGTCGATCCGTCTTGATAGATCGACTTTCGGCGGCTTCTTCCCAGAAGCGGGAAACTGGTGGGCGACTGAGGAAGAAATCTGCGCGAAGTTGAAAAGATCGGAAAATATCCGCTGCCGCGTGTAGCCTTGAAGCTGGATCCGGCGTCGCAAATCGATCTCACCCGTGGGCGTTATTCGACCATGAATCCCCGTGTCGAAGAAGACAAAGCTCCAAAGATAAGTCTCGAGTTGCGACGATGTAACCAGCCCCGCCGGCCGGTGCAAGCTAGACAGCCAGATCTGGCCGTGGTCAGAACTTATCGTGATTTTCGCGCCCTCGTATGGTAAATCCACCCTTGTCGCCGTTCTGCTATAGCCGGGCATTTTGCCAAAGATTGCGTCGGACTGATCGAGAATGTCGCTTGCGCTGACGGGGGCATAGACCCAGGAGAGGAAGGCGAGGGGAAGCGTGAACGAAACCATATCCGGGCTGACGCCCGGTGAGCCTTTCGGTTACGAACCCCGGGTTGCGCGAGCAAGAATAAAGCACGCCCGCGCGAAGGAAGCCTGGTCGATTAACTCGACGGGGTCCCCCGCCTTCATCGGCCGATCCCAACTGCCGGGAATATGCCCATTCAGAGCCGCCTCGTTATGCAAATAGAGCAGCGGCGTCTCCAAGCCTTCCGTCGAAGAGCGGGCCAGATTTTCCAAAAGCAAATGGGCGAACCGTCCCCCGTCGAGCAGTTTCCCATCCTTCAGCCACCGGGCACGGGCGGCGGCGGCCATCTGCTTCTCGTCGGCGGCATAGGACGGATCATTTGTCAGAGAAGCCAATACGGAAGCCGTCCGGATCATCAGCCCCGTGTTATAAGTCCACTTGGTCTTCTCGACCTTTCGCGTTTTGACGGTCATGTTGTCCCACATCAGCCCGTCCTCCGGATCCTGCAAGTTCGTCTTCGTCCAGGCGTAAAGTTCCTTCGCCTTGGCCAGCAGCTTCGGGTCATGCGTCTCTCCATAAACCGACAGGCAAGCTGCTGCCACCGGGGCGTTGCTGCAGGTGTTCCAGGAGTTCTTCTTGTTCTCCCGCCAATAGACGCCCTCCCCCGCGACCTGCCCGCTCAGGCAATAATCCAGCGCTTCCCGCGCCCACTTCAGTGAGTTCTTATCCTTGAGAACCTCGTGCGCCTCCACGAGCGCCATCACCATCCAGGCATTGTCGTCGTAGTACCGATCCTTCGGCTTCGCCATCGGCAACACGTCGTAGCCCGCCACCGGTCCCGCCGGATTCCAATAAACGTGGGTCCCCTTGACGTACTCGGCCAACCAAGGCTTCAGCGAGGGCTCGGCCCGAGCTCCCGCCGCTAGCGCCGAAAGCATGACACCCACCCCCCAATTGAATGCGGGCTGTTTCGTCCCTAACTTCTCGACGTACAGTTTCGACTTCGGAAGGTACATCTCCCGCCGGATCGTCCGCAGGGTTTCCACCCCCCATTTCTCGAGGGTGGAATCCGAACTCAAAAGCATCGCCATCGCCAGGATCACTGGCCTCAGTGTAGCCGCCCCTAGCCGACCGTGATCGTCACCGTGACCGCCGCCGAATCAGAGAGCCCGGTCTTCCGAATCTTGTATTTGAACGTATCCGTTCCCGTGTAGTTCGTATCCGGCTTATAGGTGAATGTGCCATTCGCGTTCAGGGTCAACGTGCCGTGAAGGGGAGCAACCGATTGAATCGCCGTGCCGTCCGCCGCGTAATAGTCGTTCGCCAGCACGCTCGTGGCCGGGTTCAGAGTGCCGTTTTTCGCGACCGTATGCGACTCCGGCTTGCCGACCGCCATCTGCGAATAGCAGTAATACACCGCGTCGCCCGAAACCGAATCTTCGCCGCCCACGAACAGATCGCCGTTGGTGGGATTGAACACGCTGCTCTGGAAATAGAACCGAGGATCGGAAGCCCCGGGCGTGATCATCTGCCAGAGTTTCGTTCCCGCCGAATCCGTCCCGACCGCGTAGGATCCATCGGGCGAACCCTGGTGGTAGCCGACGAGATAGTTCTGGTTCCGGCTGTCCACAAACAAGTTGTAAAGGTCGTCGTTCGTATTCCCCGGCGAGTTGTAGAGCCGCGTATAAGCCACGACGCCGGCGGGTGTGATGCGGGTGAGGAAGAAGTTGCGGCTCTGGCCGAGGTAGAAAACCCGCCCCGCCGCCACGATGTTGCCCACCGTATCGAAGGCAAACTGGTTCATGAAGTCGAGCTCGTCGCCCTCGAAGTTGAAGATGCGGGTCCAGATCAGCTTCCCGTCGGTGTCCAGCTTTTGAACGGCGGGCGCATAGTCGGTCGCCGAGTTCCGATAGCCGCCGGCCAAGTACAGGTTGTTCGAGGTGTCGTACCGGAAATCGCTCGGCCCCATTCCGTTGACGTGCGCCTTCGACCAAAGCGACTGACCCGTCGGGGAGACGCGCCAGTAGAAGTCGGGCGCGGAATCGATATCAATCATCACGCCGCCGTCATGGTCGACGGCGATCATGTCGCCCTGATAGGTATTCGTTGGGCTCCACGGAAAGTAGGTCAAATACTGTTGCTGCCCCAGCGGATTGAGCTTCAAGGCGTATGCCGTCTCCCGCCCGCCCGTCTTGCCGGACCCTGTGACATAGATGTTGTCGCTTGGGTCGAGCGCGGCTGCATAAGCCCCGCCCCCGTTGCCATATTCATGGGCGAACGACCAAAGGCTGGCGCCGTTCGGCTGAACGACGGTGCAGTAGGAATAAGAAAAACCCGTCTCCTGCTGGTACGCGAAGCCGCAGACGAAGACATTGCCGTTCTTCATGGGCAGCAGCGCTCCCGGATTAAACGAGCCTTGGGCCCAAAGGGTCTTCACCCACTTGGTCGCCCCATTCGTAGCGAAGCAAGCGAGAACCGAGTCGCTGCGGCCGCCGCGGCTGACTGTGTTGAGGGTCACATAGCTTCCGTCTTTGAGCACGGCCGACTTGAACGGGATCGTATTTCCGCCCGCATTGTTGCGCTGGATGAACCGGGTGCGCACGACTTGGGCGGGGCAGAAGGCCGCGAGGGCAAGAGTGGCGAAAACGGCGGGAATCAAAGCGACTTTCACGCCATGATGCTAAGAGCCAGCCGTTAAGCAGGCGCTAAACCCAAACCGAGACGCCGTTATTCGACGGTAACCGACTTCGCCAAATTCCGGGGCTGATCGATTTCGCAGCCGTTCATCCGCGCCACGTGGTACGAGAGCATCTGCAGCGGTATCACCGAAAGCAGCGCGCTCAGGAACTCGTGTTCGCAGTGGGGAACCTTGAGCGTGAACTCGGCGACCTTCTCGACCGTCTGGTCGTCGTCGGTCGTGATCGCGGCGATCGTGCCGCCGCGGGCTTTGATCTCCTGCATGTTCGAGATCACTTTTTCCCGAATACTGGAGTTCTCGAGCATAGCGTCATTGGTCGCCCCGAAAATAGCAACGACTCCTGGTTGGATGAGGGCAATGGGTCCGTGCTTCATCTCGCCCGCCGGCATCTCTTGGGTCGGGATGTATGCGATCTCTTTGAGCTTGAGCGCGCCTTCCATGGCCACATGGGCGTCTGCACCCCGGCCGAGGAAGAAGCATAGCGGCGACTTGCGGACAAGTTCGGCAAGTTGCAAGACCTCGTCCTCTTGGCCGAGGCATGACTTCGCCTTCTCATCGAGGCTCTTTAGCTCGGCCACGACCGATGGCACCCGGATGCCCGGCGTCTCCGTGACCTGGGCGATATAGAGCGCCAGAAGAGTCAGAACGAGAACCTGAGCGGTGTACGCCTTCGTGCTGGCGACGCTGATCTCGGGGCCGGCCTGAGTGAAGATCGTCCGGTCGCACTCGCGGGCGATGCTGGAGCCGATGACGTTCACGATGCCGAGCGTTCGGATTCGTCGCGCCTTGCACAATCGCAAAGCAGCCAGGGAGTCCAGGGTCTCGCCAGATTGGCTAATAAAGATCGCTAGCGACTTGGGCGAGAGCACGGGGTCGCCGTACCGGAACTCGCTCGAATAATAAACGTCGCAGGGAAGGCGAAGCAACTTCTCAAAGAGATATTTGCCCATGAGGCCGGCGTGGTACGCCGTGCCGCAGGCGATGATATTGACGCGGTCGATCTCGTGCCAAACGTTGTCACTGAAGATCTGCTCGAAGCGGACGCGGTTTTTCTCGTCGAGCCGCCCGGCCAGGGTTTGGCGGATGACGTCCGGTTGCTCGTGGATTTCTTTGAGCATGAAGTGCTCGTAGCCCCCACGCTCGGCGGCGGCAAGATCCCACTCGATCGTCATCGGCCGTACGGGGATATCACGAGCGTCGCCGTCCATAATGCGCACCGAATGGTCGGTGAGCACCGCGATATGGCCCTCTTCCAGCACCACGACTTCGCGGGTGTAAGGAAGGAGGGCCGGAATATCCGAAGCGAGCATGTTCTCATGTTCGCCCAGCCCTAAGATGAGGGGGGAAGAGTTTCGGGTCGCGACCAGTTTGCCCGGCTCCTTCTTGGCCATCACCACGAGAGCATAAGCGCCCCGCAGCCGTTTGATCGCAAGCCGAACCGCTTCCTCCAGAGGAACACCCTTCGCGAACTCTTCGCCGATAACGTGGGCGGCCACTTCGGTGTCGGTCTGGCTTCGGAAAGTGTGGCCCCTCGCCATCAACTCTTCGCGTAGCTCGAGGTAGTTCTCGATGATTCCGTTGTGGATGATCGATACCTCTTCGAACATGTCGAAGTGGGGGTGGGCATTGGTGTCGGTGGGGGCGCCGTGGGTTGCCCAGCGGCTGTGACCCATGGCCGAGCGCACGTCGTTGTCATTGGTTTGGAGCAGTCGCCCGAGTTCGGTAAGTTTGCCGGCTTTCTTTAAGATTCGGATTTCATCGCCCACGGGATAGGCAATTCCGGCGCTGTCATATCCCCGATATTCAAGGCGCTTTAGCTGATCGAAAACGACTTCCACGGCCTTCCTTGGCCCGAGATATCCTGCAATTCCACACATCTTATAGGATCATAACACACGGGCAAGCGGTCTAACTCCCGGAGAACGATGCCGTGAAGCACGGCGTCTATACTGAGGTCAGGTCCGTTTTGGACCGAAAATTGCTTCATTGACGCATCGAGGCGTCGCCGATTATGATTGGAGTTGAGGAGAAAACAAAACTCGCCGTGGAGGGCCCTTTGGACCACGACCGCGAACTCCCGACATCCAAACGCTACCACCGACATCACTACCATGTGGTCAAGCGTTGGTTCGATCTTTTCGCCGCCCTGATCGCCCTGATCATCCTCTTTCCCGTATTTCTGATCGTCTCCATCTTGGTCGCGATCAGCTCGGGTCTACCGGTGACTTTCAAGCAGACACGAGTTGGCTATCGAGGCAAGCCGTTCTCCATCTACAAGTTCCGCACCATGGTTCGAAACGCCGAAGAGATTCTAAAGTCGCGCCCCGACCTCATGGAGGAATACAGGCGGAACTTCAAGATCGAGAACGACCCCCGCATCTCCAAGGTCGGCAATATCCTGCGCAAGACCAGCCTCGACGAGTTGCCCCAGCTCATCAACGTTTTGAAGGGCGACATGTCCCTCGTCGGCCCCCGCCCGATCGTGGTGCCCGAGCTGGAGAAGTACGGCGAGCATCAAGACATGTACATGTCGATGCGCCCGGGTTGCACGGGGCTTTGGCAGTGCGGCGGCCGCTCCGCCACCACCTACGAAGAGCGTGTGGCGTTGGATAAAGAGTATTTCGAGCGGGCCGGCCTTCGGTTCGATCTCTATATCATCTTCAAGACGATCGGCGCGATCTTCACCGGGCGCGGCGCCAAGTAGACTTCCCCAGATAGGACCCAAGGGTCCTATGTTTCGCGATGAAGACCGCTCTCGTTCACGACTGGCTCACCATCCCGGCAGGATCGGAAGAGGTGTTTGCCGAGATGTGCGCGCTTTATCCCGGGGAGGTCTTCTCTTCGGTGGTAGATCGGGAGCGCTGCAAATTCCTGCAGGGGATGACCGTCCACGAGAGCTTCATCGGGAAGCTGCCGATGGCCCGGAAGCGCCACTGGCTCTATGCGCCGCTGATGCCGCGGGCCTATCGATCGTTCGATCTCTCCGGTTTCGATCTCGTTCTTACCTCATCTCACTCGTTTGCTCACGGTGTTCGCAAGGCTCCCGGCGCTCTCCATATCGCTTACTATCACACCCCCGCCCGATCTCTGTGGGTGCCGGAGATCGATGGCCGGGCATCGAAAACCTTCTTCCACAGAGCCGTGGCGAACTGGCTGAAACCGCAGGACTTGGAGGCATCGAAAGGGCCGGATTACCTTCTCGCCAACTCCAACACGATCGCGGAGCGGATCAAGAAGTTCTATGGCCGCGAGGTGCATCGGGTGATCTACCCGCCCGTTCACACAGGGCGATGGTCCTCTGTTCAAAAGCAGTCGGAGGACGAAGGCTTCCTGTATTGGGGCCGCCTCATCGACTACAAGAAAGTGGACGTCCTCATCGAAGCCGTCCGCCAAACCGGGGACCGCCTGAACATCGTCGGATCCGGACCATCCGAGTCGGCCCTGAGGGCGCAAGCGGCGGGATTGACCAATGTGGTGTTTCACGGGCGCCTGCCCGATGAGCAACTCAAGGGGCTTATGTCCCGCACCCGGGCCGTTCTATTCGCAGCCTACGAAGACTTCGGCATCGTCCCCGTCGAAGCCATGGCCGCCGGCCTTCCTGTGGTGACTTACGGCGTCGGCGGTGCCGCCGAATCCGTTCTTCCGGAGTTCGGCGTCCACGTTCCCACGCAGGATCCCGCCACTTTCGCGGCAGGGATCGAAGAGATTAAGTCTCGTTCATTCGACGCGGCCAGGTTGAAAGCTCACGCGGCGAAGTTCGACGTGGAGGTCTTCCGCCGGGAGTATCGGGAGACGGTTGATTCCTTAATCAGTCACGCCCATTGATGTGCGCATCGTTTAGGGGACTTGCCACAACCAACGCTAAGGAGTTGGAGCCGCTCATGCTCGACGTTAGACCGCAACCGGCTCGTTCAAATATTCCAACACCACGCGCACGTTCCAATCGTGGGCTTCCAGCATCTCTCTCGCCTCGTCCTCCGTGGCGCTCGAGAGCTCGCGCACGATGCGCACGCAGCGCTCTTTCAACTTCCCATTCTTCGCCTTCACATCCACCATCAGGTTCTCGATGACTTTCCCGCTTAGCACCATCGCCGCCGTCGAGATCCGATTCAAAGCCAGCTTCTGCGCCGTTCCCGCTTTCAGCCGCGTGGATCCCGTCAACACTTCCGCTCCCGTCCGCAGGACGATACAGAGATCGCTTTCCTGGCAAAGCGGAGTCTGGGGGTTATTCACGATCCCGCACGTCCAGATTCCCTTCTGCGATGCATGCCGAACGGCCGCGAGAACATAAGGCGTGCGGCCCGAAGCCGCGATCCCGATGACGATATCGTCCTTGGTCACGCTCAGTTCGTTCAAGGCCGCGATGGCGGCGTGGGGATCGTCCTCGGCGTCCTCCTGGGCCTTACTTTCGGTGCTCTGGCCGCCGGATACGAGGGCGATGAATCGATTAGGCTCCACGCCGAAGGTGGGTGGCATCTCCGCCGCGTCCATCGTTGCGATTCGTCCGCTGGTGCCGGCGCCCACGTAGATGATTCGCCCGCCCTTTTGGAAAGCTTCCGCCGCCCGAATCGCAGCCTGGGAAATCTCGGCTTGCGCATCCCGGAGCGCGCGCATGACGATCTCCTCTTCCTGGTCCATCAGCCGCACGATATCGATCGCGCTCATCTTGTCGAGGTGCTTCGACCGGGAGTTCCGGCCTTCTGTGTTCATGCTCATGATTTGTGTTTCACGTCGTTGTGAAGGCGGGCGAAATCCCGGGCCAAGAGGGCGGCGCCCCGCACCGGAGGCATCTCGGATTTCACCACAACTATATCGGTTTGTGCGATCTGATTCAACGCATCAAAAAAGGCATTGCGCACCAAGCTTTTCTTCCATACGCCTCCGGCGAGGCCGACGGTTGCAGCTTGGGGACAGTAGGTCTGGATGTGCCGGAGGACAACGCCGGCCAGTTCTTGGCACTCGGCGCGAATCCCTTCCAGCGCGTAGGGAAGCCGTGCTTCTGCATCCCGAAATAGGGACGAGGAAAGGCTCGCGATTAGTGCGCCTGGAGCGGGCGAATCATACACTCGAGCCGTGATTTCGACCGGATCGGACGTATGGAAAATGCGAAAGATGGCTTGGCCCGTGCCCACCGAAACCGATTGGACATCCCTTAAATAAGAGGAAAGGGCCCGCCGCCCGTATTGGAACCCAGACCCCTCGTCGCCCAGCAGATATCCTCCTCCGCCGGACTTCACTAGCCTCCCGTCGTGGCGCGAACAAACGATGGAGCCCGTCCCCGCGATCACGCAAACCTCCACTCCCCCCGGGCAAGCCCTCAGCGCGGCCGCGTAATCCGGCTCGATAAGCATCGGGCGTTTCTTGTCGGGGCCGAGGAACTCTTCGATCAGGGCGTGACCCTGCCGCCGCTGCTCTTCGCCGATCATTCCCGCGAAGCATGCGCAAACCGCGTCCACCTTCGGCACCCCCGTCAGCGCGCGCTCCAAACTCCGCCGGAGAGTCGCCGTTCGCGTGGAGAGGAGATTGGCGCTGCCGCCCTGGGCCAGGAAGACGGGCTCTTCGGACTCATCGAGAACCAGGGCCCGGCAGGACGATCCTCCACAGTCGAGCCCGAGATACAGCGGCACGAATCGGTTTATACCTTTGGCTCCCGTTGGCTTGGGCTGTCTTGAAAACGTCGGAGCCAACTCCTATACTGAAACCATGAAATCCGCTCCGCTCGTTCTGCTCCTTCTTGCGGTCACGGCTTCGGCTCAGGACATGTTTGGCATGGGCGGCATGATGAGCGCGCCTTGCATGGCGATCATGTGGCCGGAGGTCAAGAAGGAACTGAAGCTCCACGGCGATCAGGGCAAGCGAGTGGACGAGGTGACCAAAGCGACTCAGAAGGCAATGCAGGATGCCCAGAAGTCGATGTCCTTCGCCGAAATCAACAAGGCGATTGAATCCGGAAACGCCCAAATCTTCGAAATCCTGGACGACACGCAGGACCAGCGCATGCGGGAGATGGTGCTTCAGATGCGAGGGCCCAGCGGCATCATCGACGAGCCCACCGCTAAGGAACTTGGTCTTAGCGACGACCAGCTCACGAAACTCAAAGCACTGCAAGCCAAGGCCAAGGAAGATTGGATGAACGCGATGCGCCACATGTCCGGTAGCCACAACAAAGGTGATGACGTGATCGATCAGTTCCGTAAGGACGCCATCGCCGTGCTCACGCCGGAGCAGGCCGAGAAGTACAAGGCCATGCTCGGCAAACCGGTCAAGAACCTGGATAAGGGGATTATTCCCTTCTAGAAAGGCAGAGGTCAGAAGTCAGAAGTCAGAAGTAGGAAGGGCAGAGTCCATGGGGGGAAGGGAGACTTGGTCAGCGAGTCCGGGGTTCCCCTTTCGATGTTCGCGCGACCCCCTTCTGACCTCTGACTTCTGACTTTCACTCAATCGGAATGTAAATCTCCGTCACCCACTGGCTCGAATCCGGCTCTTCGCCCGGATCGGTGACGTAGCTATCCCAGGGCGGCGAAGCCGCCGGCTGCAAGCCCGCCGCTTGGACTTCCGCCCAAAGCTGCATCCAGGCGTCCGCGAGTCCGTCGTAAGGACCCACGTGAGTCGACATCACCGCCCGGCAGGCGGGGTAGGTCGTCAGATGAGCGCCCGGAACGGAGGCGGGATCGATCACGGCCGCGGCATCGATATCGCAGTCGTTCTCCGCCCAACGACGGTAATAGATTCGCGGGGCGTCGATCAGTTCGGCGTCCGGATATCGCTGCATCAGGCCCCCGAACGCTTCGCCGATAACCGGCCCGAGCTGGGAATGAGCGCAGGTTGCGGAGGCGACCAAGGCTTGGGCTTCGGGAACGTCCACGATCTCGTACGGCATGAGGATATTGTGACGTTTTCAGGTGCCGTTCAGATAGGCAGGATACGCTACCGATGTGGCCGTCAACGAGTATGCCTTTCGCACCGATTGGAGGGTGCGGGCTCGGATCGAGGAAGTCAGCGCGATTCTGGAGGATGTGGAGCACCTCTCGGATTGGTGGCCCTCGGTCTATCTCGAGGTTGCCGTCCTCGAGCCCGGCGGTGAGAAAGGCGTGGGCAAGCGCGTTTCTCTGTTCACGAAAGGTTGGCTGCCCTACACGCTCCGGTGGCAGTTCGTTGTGACCGAAGGGAATGCGCCTCATGGCTTCTCGATCGCCGCTGAAGGCGATTTTGTCGGAACCGGCGTCTGGACTCTGACTCAGCGAGGCGAGGATACGGAGGTTCGTTTCGATTGGACCATCCGGGCGGATAAGCCCTTGTTGAGGACCATGTCCTTTGCGCTCAAACCTCTCTTCGAAGCGAACCATAAATGGGCGATGGCGCGAGGTGAGGAAAGCTTGGCTTTGGAGCTGCGGCGACGGCGCGGGGAATCCGGGGTGCCCGCGCCTCCCACTGCCACCTGGACGCACGCGAGGGCCGCTTCCCGTAGCGAGAGTACACGCATTCCTGGCTAGAATCGCGGCATGGCCCACTCGAAACGCGTCGCTCCCGTCTTAGAACGCAATATCAAGCTCTTGGAGGAGATGCGCATCCGGGCGGAAAAGCACCGCACGCCCCAAGACCGCATCGCCGACAAGATCACCGCTTTTTCCGGCTCGATGGGATTCCTTTGGCTCCATGCGGCCTGGTTCCTCGTCTGGGTCGTCTGGAATGTGGGCTGGATTCCGGGGGTTCCCAAGTTCGATCCGTTCCCCTTTGGGTTATTGACCATGATCGTTTCGCTGGAGGCGATCTTCCTCTCCACGATCGTTCTGATCTCCCAGAACCGGGAATCCGAGCTGAATAGCCGCAAGGAGTCGCTGGACCTGCAGATCGACCTCTTGGCCGAATACGAAATCACCCACAACATCCGGCTGATCCGCCGCATCGCGGAGAAGTTGGGCGTGGAGGATGAGGACGCGGAACTGGAGCAGCTATGCGAAGACGTCGCCCCCTCGCTGGTCATGCGTGAAATCGAGCGGCTGGAGCGTTAGTCCTTCGGTTTCCCGATCGCGATCATGCGGTCCAGCGCTAACCGCGCGAACTGGGCGGTTTTCTCCGGAACTACGATCTCGTTCACGACCCGGCCCGCCACCAGGTTCTCAAGAGCCCATAGCAGGAAGCTGGGGTGGATACGGTACATGGTGGAGCACGGGCAGATTTGGGGGTCGAGGCAGAAGATCGTCTTATCCCGATTCTCTTTCGCGAGGCGGCTGACGAGGTTGATCTCGGTACCGATCGCCCAGGTCGTGCCGGCGGGGGCGTTGGTGACGGTCTTGAGGATGACTTCGGTGGAGCCGTTGAAGTCCGAGGCCTGGACCACGTCGAGCGGACACTCGGGATGGACGATGACCTGGACGCCGGGATGCTCGCGGCGAGCTTTCTCAACCTGCTCGACCGTAAACCGGCCATGGACCGAGCAGTGGCCCTTCCAAAGAATGAAAGTGGCTTCCTTGATTCTTTCCGGCGTATTCCCGCCGAGGGGCTTGAAGGGATCCCAGAGAACCATGTCACGGTCGGGATCATAACCGAGCTTGACGCCGGTATTGCGTCCCAGATGTTGGTCGGGGAAGAAGAGGACTTTCTCGCCTTGCTCCAGCGCCCACTGAACGGCGGTCGGGGCATTGGTGCTCGTGCAGACCGTACCGTCCTTCTCGCCGACGAACCCTTTCAAGCTGGCAGCGGAGTTGATGTAGGTGATGGGGATAACCCCCCCTCGCCTTGCCGGATGTTCGGCCGGGGGGTGAGGGTCGGCCACGCCAAGCTCGGCCAACTGCTTCCAGCACGCCTTGACCTGAAACAGATTCGCCATATCCGCCATGCTGCAACCGGCGGCGAGGTTGGGGAGGATGACGCGCTTATCCGTAAGGATGTCCGCGCTCTCGGCCATAAAGTGAACGCCGCAGAAGACGATGAACTCGGCTTCGGCCCGGGCCCCGGCGTCGAGGCACAGCTTGTAGCTATCGCCGCGGAAATCGGCGTGCTCGATGATCTCATCGCGCTGATAGTGGTGGCCGAGGATGACGACTTTGGGGCCAAGAGTGGCTTTGGCGGCGCGGATGCGCGCGGCGATCTCCTCGTCGGGGAGATTCTGATATTCCGCCGGAAGCGGTTCTTGATACATCCTTTCTCCTTTAGGTTCCCGGACGCTGCACCCGTAGGGTTGCGGCGCGCTCCGGACGGCCACGGTCCCGGTTCTACGGGACGGGGGTGTCGATGACCGCTCTTAACGTGAGTATACGCCCGGCACGACGCCGATTTCTGGGTCTTCTTCCCTTCCAACTTCTGCCTTCTGACTTCTGACCTCTGACTTAAAGTTATTACGTGATATAATCATCACGTATTGGAGAAGATGGACCATTGGAGTTCGTTTGGCGAGCGTTATCGAGTCCCCACCGGCGGCAGATCTTGGATTTGCTGCGCGCGGGGCCGCTGACCACCGGTGAGATCTCGCGGGAGCTTCCCGACCTAAGCCGATTCGCGATCATGCAGCACCTGCAGGTGCTGGAAGAGGCGCGGCTGGTTCTTTCAAGGAAAGAGGGAAGGGCCCGTTTGAACTACAGCAACCCGATTCCGATTCGGGAAGAGCTGGGGCGGTGGCTGGATTCACACTCGATGACCGCGGCTGAGACGGCCCTACACTTGCGAAAATACGCCGAATCCAAACAGGAGACTTTCCCAAATATGAACGCTGTGTTTCGCACCGTCAAGCTTGAAATGGAGATGGTGATCAAAGCCACTCCGCAAGCCGTCTATCAGGCCTTCACGTCCGACTTGGACGCGTGGTGGCCGCACCGATTCAAGCCCGATTCCACCATCGCCATCGACCTCCGTCCGGGGGGCATCATCGAGGAGCGGTTCGCCGAGGGCGGCGGAGCGCTTTTTGGCATGATCATGCAGGTCGAGCCCGGCCGCAAGCTCGTTTCCAGCTCGCCGAGCGCGCTGAATCAAACGTTCTATTCCCACAACGTGGAGTCGGTCGAGCCCCACGATGAGGGGGCACTTTACAAGAAATTCCTAACCCTCTTTGGCGACGTGCCCGAGCCGGTCGAAACGATGTTTCGCGACGGCGTTCGGATGCTCTCCGAAGTCTCGCTTCGCAACTATCTCGAAAACGGGATCGGCTACACCAAGGAAGTGAAAGCATGAAGGCAGTTCTCTTGGCCGCCCTGGCGGTCTTATCCATCGGTCAATCGAAGCCGGCCCCCGACACCGCCACTTTCAACTCGGTGAAGCGAATCGTCGGCGGCGTTTGGCGAGGCAAGGTGGGCGATCTGCCCGTCGAGCAGCGCTTCACGCTCGTCGATGGCGGCGCCGTGGTCGAGGGGCACGGAACCGTGGGCGATCCCAAGAAGCCGGTCCTTCGCATGCACTCGCGCATCGGGATCGACAGCGCAACGGGGAAGGTCTTCTACCTCGACATGCATAACGCCGACACCGTCTATTTCGGGCACGTCCACATGGAGGGCGAGGACATGGTGTTCGACTTCACCGCTCTATCCGGCGACTCCGGGCACTGGATCGCGAAGGAGCGGCTGACGAGCGACGATCATTTCGAGTCGTCTCTGCTTGTGATCGATAAGAATGGGAATCAGAAGCCAGTCCACGGTTTGACGCTCGACCGGAAGCGGTAGCGGCAGTAAGATGGAGGGGTGGCGGAGTTCTTCAACGTCCCCCTCAACCTTCCTCACGCGGCCACGATCGCGGGGCGAATCTGCCAGCGCTTGTCCGAACTTGCCACGGAAGAGCAGGATTCCATTGCTCTCCAACTTGCGTCGGAGCTTTCCCGGGAGCTATTGCCCTATCGGGCGGGCGGCGATCCGGATCCCGCCGAGGCGATGATCGTGCAGAGCTACACCCTCGACCAGGGCCGCGCCCTCGTCGCTCAGATCCAGCGCGAGAAGCTGGGCAGTGACCGGCTTGGCCAAGCGATTCGGAACCTATTCGAATGCCTGGGCGAGGGAGAAGAGGGAGCCCAGCTTAGCCTGCTCGCCGGGGAAGACCCCGACTCCCTGCAAAGGCCGTGAACTTTCGGTAATGTTGGAGAATGCCGTTTTTCCTATTCGATGGCGCCCATCAGCCGCCAAAGTTCGAGCTCACCATCGAATCGATCATGCGGGGCCCCGCCCTCGTTGGCCACGCCCCGCGCGGCCTTCGCTGGACTCCCGATGGCGCGAAAGTAACATTTAGCTGGGCGAAAGCGGATGGCTCGCCCGATCCTGGCTACAAGAACTACACGATTAACCGGGATGGAACCGGCCTCGTTTCCGGCTCGCCTCCGTCCGGCGGCGGTGAGAGCAACCCTTGGGATTTCGGGAATCGCCAGGGCGACAAGATTGCATACGCCTCGGGTGGAGACATCTTCATCTATGACACGGTTAAGAAGAGTCCGGAGCAGATCACCACCACGCCCGAGCGAGAAGACAACCCGCGGCTCACCCCGGATGGAACTAAGATCGTCTTCACACGCGACGGCAACCTCTTCCGCCTGGAGCTATCCGATAAGAGCATCAAGCAGCTGACTGAGTTCAAAACCGATGCGCCTGCCCCGGCGGGCTCGAACACTTTTCCTGTTGCGATCAGAGTCCCGGCCGGCATGCGGCGAGGAACGCTGACGCCCTCGCCGGCGGGCACCCACGCATCGCTAGACTTAACCCAACCGGTCACCGGCACCGTTTTCGCCGGGGTTCCGAATTACATCACGAATGACAATCTGCCTCGCATGATCTCAACCTACGATCGGGTAGGCCAGCCCCAAACGACAAGCCGAGGGGTGATATACGATCTCGAGACGGGCGCCGCCATCGATTTTGCCGGGGCTCGCCCGGGGCGGCTTTCCCAAATCCGATGGTCGCCCGACGGTAAGCACGCCATCGCCTGGTCGTTCGCCGAGGACCATAAAGACGCCTGGCTTCTTGGGTTCGATACGGCCACCGACAAGGTGTCCGTCCTATGGGACGAGCACTCCGATGCATGGGTCGGCGGCCCCGGCCGTGGCCTCCTGGCATGGCTTCCGGACGGCTCACGGTTCTACTTTGAGTCCGAGCAGAACGGGTTCGCGAACCTCTACACCATGGCCCCCGGCGACCCTTCGCCAAAGGACCTCACGCCCGGCCAGTTCGAAGTCGACAGTGTCCGCCTCGACCTTGAGCGCAACCGGTTCATCTACGTCTCCAGCGAAGGAAGCCCGTTCAAGCGCCATATCGACGCGATCGGCTTCGACGGAACCAATCACCAGAAGCTCGCCGAGTACTCCGCCGACGAAGACGCAACCTTCGCCATCGCCCCCAACGGCAAAGATATCGCCGTGGTTCGGAGCAAATCGAACCGGCCCGCCGAGCTTTACGTCAACGACGTGCAGGTCACCAACACGCCAACCGACGAGTGGCTATCCGGGCCATGGATCGATCCCCCGGTGGTCATGGTTCCGGCAAAGGATGGCACTCCCGTTCCCGCTCGCCTCTTCAAGCCCAAAAAATGGAAGAAGGGCGGGCCGGCGGTAGTGTTCATTCACGGAGCCGGTTATCTCCAGAACGTGTACGACGGTTGGAGTCACTACTTCCGCGAATACATGTTCCACCACGTGCTGATGGACCGGGGCTATGCGGTGATGGATATCGATTACCGCGGCTCGGCGGGCTACGGCCGGGCATGGCGAACGGCCATCTATCGCCACATGGGCGGCAAGGATTTAGACGACGCCGTAGACGGCGCCAAGTATCTGGTCAAGGAAGTTGGAGTTGCCCGGGATCGAATTGGAATCTACGGCGGAAGCTACGGGGGATTTCTGACTCTCATGGCGATGTTCACTGCGCCGGATACGTTCGCCGCGGGCGCGGCGCTTCGTCCGGTCGCGGATTGGGCGAGTTACAACCACGGCTACACCTCGGAGATTCTGAATACGCCGTCGACCGACCCCGAGGCCTATCGCCAGAGTTCGCCGATCAACTTCGTGGATGGGCTCAAGGGATCGCTCCTGATCTGCCACGGGATGGTGGATACAAACGTGACCTTCCAAGATTCCGTGCGCGTGGCGGAGAAGCTGATCGAACTGGGGAAAACGAACTGGTCGATCGCGCCCTATCCGGTCGAGAACCACGCGTTCGATCGGCCCGCGAGTTGGACCGACGAATACCGCCGGATCTTCGATCTCTTCGATCGCACGATCGGCGCCCATCGAGTCAAATCTAAGTTGTAGGCCACGGGATGCCCTACCCAACGGGCCGATTTGACGAAAATTGTAAGGTCGCTCTCTTAACAAACCGATGATTCGGCTAGGAATATGGGAGCACGGACGCTGCTCTACCGATTGCTGATCATCAGCCCGGTGGCGCTCATTACTTGGATCGTCGGAACAGGAAGAGTCCTGAGCGACAACTTCGAATTCGTCGGCTGCACCGAACAGCAGCAGAAGGATATCGCCGCGTACCGGAACGTCGTCGTCATGACGACGCCGCTCAAACTCCGTAGTTACCGGCGTAACCCGGCTCAGATTCGCTCGATTGCGGCGGAGTGGGTCAAGCAGCATGAAGCGGGCAAACTGAAGCCCTTAACCCCGGCGTTCCTGGGCGATTCGATTCAGGATGGGGTGAAGAGCGAAATCCGCCTTTGCGAAAGCTCGCTGTATATTCAACTGCGGCTGCTCTCGGAGCGCGAAATCCGCGCTGGGAATACCGATCAGGCTCTGAAAGATATCTATGCATGCCTCGGCGTGAGCCAGGTTCTCCGTGGATCGGACGCCTTGGCCGAGTCCGCCTGTTGCCAGCAGCAGCGTTCGACGCTCGAAGATTTGACGCCGATGTTGCGGTTTTTGAAGCCGAAGCAACTCGAGGAGGCTCGAAAGCGGCTCATGGCTCTGCGCGATCATGCGCCGGATATGTCCAAGCTGATCCATCAGACCAGCGTTTTCATGATTCAGAACGAGCCCCGCTTATCGCCGGTCGATCAATGGGGAACCGTTCTCGCGCAGGCTCAGATCAAAAAGGCGATGCAGCCCAGCGAAATCGTGAATTACATCGAAACACGCACGATCGCTAAGAGCGACCTGCCTCGCCCGTTTGCCGAGCTCTATGTCGGCTTACGATCCCGGCAGATGATCGATCGGTGCTTCACCGAGGTAACCGATCAAATCTCAGTGCTTCTGAATCCAAAGAAGGGACTGTCTTAGCTCCGGCTTCAGCTTGAGCGATTCCGGTAGCTGGCTGACCGTCGCCAACGCGTCTTCCTTCGGTTCCCAGGTCACGGCGGCATCCGCTTGGTCGGTATTGAGCACGACGGGCATCTGGTAAGAGTCCGCGATTCCCTGGATCATCTGCTTGAGCGTTCCCGAACCGTTCGTGAACTCGCCCTTGGCGCTGCCGGGGAGGGCAACCCAGATAGGAAGCTCGTCGCCGATCTTGATCGAGATGAGCATGGCGTGCTCGCCCTGGTTGGCAAGCTCCTTGTTCATCACCCGATCATTCGTCTTGAGCATGATCCGCTCGAGTTCTTTGCCGTCGGCATCGTTGAACACGATGGTCTGATCCTTGGCCGAGACATAGGTGAGCGTTACACCCTTAGTGCTCGCTGAAATGTCGACGTGTGACTTAGGAGTTACGGGTAGTTCGGGGATGACACCCGCCTGGCTCTTGTTGGGATCGTTGTTTCGATTTGCCTGGAACAGCGCAATCGCCAAAACCGCCACCGCGGCGGCCCCGATAGCGAGAGTTCGCCACCAGCCGGCCATGCCGCTCTTCTGAGTCTGCTTGGTCTCCCAGATTTGGCGATCGAGCCGCGCGGCGATCATTTCGTGGAGATCGTCGGGCGGCTCAACCGTGACGGCGCTGAGCTTGGAAAGCTCTTCCATCGTGCGATCAAACGCACGGTACTCGGCTTGCAACTGGGCATCCTCGCGCATGGCGCGCTCAAACGACTGACAAAGCCCTCGATCCAGGCTGCCCTCGTGATATGCCGAGAAATACTCTCTCGCCTTATTTACATTCATTTTTCTACTCCAGCCGCCATTCCAAACACAGTCACTCTTCCCGTTTGACCTCAACCCAGATTGAAAAGTTCCTCGTCTTTAACCAGTAATTCTCTCAAAGATAGTCGAGCCCGGTTGAGACGGCTTTTTACGGTGCCGATGGGTAGGTCTAAAGACTCGGCGATCTCCTCGTAGGAAAGCATCTCGGCGTGATACATCACGATCATCGCTTTCTGATACTCGGGAAGATGCTCCACGGCGGCCTCGACGCGCGCCTCCCGTTGATTGCGCTCCGCGATATCGTCGGGCGCGGCGTGGGGGTCCTCGATTTGACGCTCCAGATCGCCGTCCTCAGTAACAAGAGCGGCCTCTAGGCTGACGGCGGGGCGGTTTCGCTCTTTCTTGCGCGCGTCCAGAAAGCAGTTGGTGAGAATCCGGTAGAGCCAGGTCGTAAAAGCGCTGTTGCCCTTAAAGTTGGCGAGGGCGCCGTAGACGCGGACGAAGGCGTCGGCCACCACGTCGGCGGCTTCCTCAGGGTTATTGGTGAGCCGGTACGCGTATTGGTAGGCCCGGCGCTCGTGCTTGCGGATGAGGGAATCAAGGGCTTCCCGATCGCCCTTTTGGCACCGTTCGATGAGTATCAGATCTTCGGGATAAGTGCTCATGAGGTCATTAACGGGCGCGAGTCGTGGTCCACGGCTTCTTCGATCGCAAGCTGTTCCTCACGAGAGAGACTGCGCTCGCTGCGACCGCGGTTAAGGGCCTTGCCATACACTCGGCAATCGGTACGCCCGACGATGCTGTTCAAAACGGCGCCATCGCCTAGATCGTCATACACGGCCAAGGCGAAGCTCTGGTTCCCGCCCACGTCCTCGAAGGCATCGTATCGGACCAGGCCAAGGTGCCGCTTGGAAGTTTCCATCTTCTTCTCCAGCAGTGCGATGCGGGCCTCGGCGGCTTTGAGCTTTTCGAGAGTGTCGCGGCGTTCATAGAGATGGTCTTCGAGCATTTGCTCGAGACTGCCACCCTCGGGTCGCTGAAGAAGCATCATCCACCGCCCGTGCAAGCGGCGGAGTTTGAGCCAGGACATCAGGCCAAACGCGAACGCCCCCACGCTCACGATCCCGATGAACAGAACCGGATAAGATAAGCTATGACTCAAATCCATGGCCTTCGCGACCGAAGGCTAAGTATAGCGAAGATGCTGATAGGTCGTTACGCATGAAGCGAAAATATGCCTTGACCGAGTTTGGGTCAACCCTAGTTCTTCTCCTCGTCATCTTAGTGTTTGTTTGGGCAAATTTCACGACGGTCATCGTATCGGGACCGTCGATGGAGCCCACGTTTAAGAGCGGGCAGCGCCTTTACGCTTGCAAAGCGTATTGGCTGATCGGCCCCATCAAGAAGAAGGATATCGTCGTCATCAAAGGCGAGGGGCCGAAAGAGTATTTCATCAAGCGCGTCTACGCGATGGCGGGCGATACGGTGGACTGGGCGAACGTTCCTGATAGTTGGAGCCTGCGACAAAACGAATACAAGGTCCCGGCCGGAGAAATCTATGTCTTGGGCGATAACCGCGAAGTCTCCGAGGACAGCCGGGTGTGGGGCGCGGTGCCCATCGACCGCGTCATCGGGAAGATTGTGAAGCGTTGAGGAAGTTCCCCTCCGGAAAATACGGACGTCAAACTCTCAGCTTTTTCCCGGCGCCTTACCGGGCGCCGCTACGCGCCTTCGCGGCCCTGGTCTTTCCTTGGAAGGAGGAAGAGGTTCTGGTCTGCGACATCGTCGGGCGAGGCTGGTGTATTCCAAGCGGACGGGTCGAGCCCTCGGAGTCCTCGATCGAAGCGATCCATCGGGAAGCGGTGGAAGAGGCGGGCGCGATCCTGAGCCGGGTTCAGTACATCGGCTGCTATCAAGTCAAGGAACGCAACGAGGTTCGTTGGGCGGATTGCTATACGGCTCGGGTTCTGGATCTGACGGATATCCAGGTCGTGGAGGAGTCCACGGGGCGGCAGTTCGTGACCATGGACGCCTTGCCGGAAATGTATCACGTTTGGAACGAGCTAACCGAGCAGGTTTTCCGGTTTTCCCTGGAAGTGCTCAAGCGCTCGGAAAGCGTGTAAGACGAACTCGAACATGAAGGAAGGGCGGGGATGTTTGTGCCCCGCTCCCGCCCCCGAGATCATCTATCAAGGCAAGGGGAAGGCCGGGGCCGGCTGCGTTAGTTTTGAACCAATTGTTGTGCGTTTTTTCGGCTTTCGGTCTGGGTTCCGGATGGCATGTTGCGGAAAAATTTCGCAATGTCATACACAGCAATTCTACTAGGTATCCGTGATCGGGTTACCGTTCTGTTCTCCAAGCGCGGCTACGCCGCGCTCCAAGTTTTCAAGGAGCAATATAGTAGACGTGTGGCGGGGTGTTATTGTTCTGTTCTTTTTTGGCGGCGGTATCTAAGCCGGCGAATGCCTTTCGCCATCTAAAGCTCAGTTCATATCGGCCGGCACGGCTCGACCGATTTCGCCGACCAAGTAGTAGCTGCCCGTAACGAGCGTCAACGCCCCGGCATTCGCTACCGCATCCCCAACCGACGTAGCCTCGACGACGTCGATCCCCGGCCAAATCTCCCGGATCGACTCCGCCATTTGTCCAACGGGCGTAGCCCGATGGAAGTCGATGGGGCAGACGATCACACGATCCGCGATCTCGCCCAAAGCGCCATAGAACCCGGCCGGTTCGTGGCCGGCGACCATGTTCGTGATCAGCGTCACTTTGCGCCCCGGATACTCCGCCGCCATGGTTTGCCGAAGCGCGGCGGCGGCTTCCTGGTTATGGGCGCCGTCGAAGATCCAAGTTTGCGATCCGATCTGGCGCACCTCGAAACGCCCGGGCGCCCGGGTTTCGTTGATGGCGATTTGGACGAGGTCGGGATCCAGGGGGCCGTGGATCGCGAGTTCCATGGCGCGGATCGCGAGGGCGGCGTTGTGAAGTTGCCTCACCCCTTTGATACCGGGAACGATCCAGGGATATTCCTCGAGGGGGGTGACGACGGCAAAGCCCTCCGCTCCATCCCATTCGATCTCCTTCACCCAGAAGTTGCGGCCGATGGTGGAGAGGATCGATCCGGCCAGGGTCCCTTGTTCGTCGACCTCGCGGTCGGCTTCCTTCGGAAGCTCGCCGACAACCGTGGGTTGCCCCTTCAAGATGCCGGCTTTTTCGTGGGCGATCTCTTGGAGCGTATGGCCAAGGATGCTGACATGGTCGAGGCCGATGCTGACGATAACTCCTGACTCGGTCTTTACGACATTGGTCGCATCGAGGCGTCCGCCGAGGCCGACCTCGAGGGCGACGTATTGGCAGGACATGTCTTGGAAGTAGCGGAAGCCGATCGCGGTTTTGAACTCGAACTCCGTGATGCCGCTGAACTCAGTCTCGGAGAAGGCTTCGGCGATGGGATGAAGCTCCGTGGCGATGCGGGCGAACTCTGCCTCCGGGATCATATCGTGGCCGAACTGGAAACGCTCGCGGGGGTCGTAGACATACGGGCTGAAGAAGGCGCCCGTTCGGTAGCCGTGGGCGACGAGAAGGCTTTGGATATAGGCGGTCACGGACCCCTTGCCGTTCGTACCGGCCACGTGAATGTATTTCGGGGTGACCCCATCCATCCGGATATCCGCCCGCCGGGCGAACTCCTGCATCCGGTCCAACCCCAGCCGCCACCCGCGCGGCGCCAGCGATGCGACGTAATCTAGCGCTTCAGGGTAGGTCATTCCCCTAGAGTTTGAACCATCCAAAGGGGTGAGGAAATGGGGTCAACCCATTAAGAGTGCGGTGCTCCCGGACCGCTTTGGGCCCGGCGCCAGGATTTCTGGCACGCCGGGAATTGAGTAATGTCAGCCATGCCTCGTTTGCTCGGCCTCGCCTTCCTGGCTCTGACGCTTTTCCCTCAGAACCAAGACCACGCCGCTATCGCCGCTCTCTATCCGCCCTATACACCGACGGCCGATAAGGGCGACTACATTACCGGGCCGGACTACACCGACGCCCCCGAGCTCAAGAGAAGGGAGGATGTGCCGCATGGGCAGGTTTTCCACTTTGTGATGGATTCCGCCGAGAGCAAGATTTATCCCGGCATTGCAAAGAATCAGACCGGCGTGGTTCCTTACAAGCGCCGGGTGACGGTCTACGTTCCCAGCCAATACATGGCGGGAAAGGAAGCCCCGTTCCTCGTCTCCCAAGACAGCATGGGTGCCGGCGAACTCCCCACCATCCTCGACAACATGATCGCTGACAAGCGGCTTCCGGCCATGGTCGCGATCATGATCGACTCCGGAGGCGGAGATGCGCAGGGGAGCGAGCGGGGACTGGAATACGACACGATGTCGGGCCGGTATGCCGAGTTCATTGAAACCGAGGTCTTGCCCCGCGTTACCCGCGAGACCGGGGCGCACTTCACCAAGGACCCTAACGGCCGGATGACGATGGGCGGGAGTTCCGGTGGCGCTTGCGCGCTCTCGATGGCTTGGTATCACCCCAACCTCTATCATCGGGTTCTGTCTTATTCGGGCACGTTCGTAAATCAACAGTGGCCCGTCAGCAAAGAAACTCCGCATGGGGCGTGGGAGTACCACGAGAACCTCATTCAGAAGACCAAGCGCAAGCCGCTACGAATCTGGATGCAGGTCGGTGAGAACGATATCCGGTCGAAGGATGACGAGTCCACGCTTCACAACTGGCCGTTGGCCAACGTCCGCACGGCGGCGTGCCTCAAGGCGAAGGGTTATCCCTACCAGTTCGTCTATTGCCGGGGGGCGGGGCATGTGGACTGGCGAGCGGTGCGCGCGACATTGCCGCAGGCTCTGGAATGGGTTTGGCGGGGATATCGGGCTAGGGGCTAGGCCAACAGGAGGCTGAAAGCCTCCAGGCCGGGGTGCGGGCTGGAAGCCCGCGCTCCCCGTTCGTCGGTACGGCAGTAGAATGTCTCATGGCTTACGGCTGGGAAGGCGAAATGACGCGGCTCGTGCCCCTCGATAAGGAGCGGCACTTCGAGAACTGCCTCAGATGGATTAATGACACCGAGGTCTCGGTTGGCCTCGCTACCGGCGATATCCTGATGCCCCGCCTTGCCGAGGAGGAATGGTTCGACCGCCGTTGCCGGGACATCAAGGGGGGCGATATTATGTTCGCGATCGAAACCTTGGACGGCGAGCACGTGGGCAACTCGTCGATCTTCGCGGTCGACCACAAACATGGCTACGGGACTACCGGCACGCTTCTCGGACCCGAGCATTGGGGCAAGGGTTACGGGACGGATGCGGCGCGGGTTCGCAACGCCTACGCCTTCAACGTCCTGAATCTGCGGATGCTGAAGAGCTCTTACTTCGAAGGGAACGATCGCTCGCGACGCATGCAGGAGAAGGCCGGGTACGTCGAGATCGGCCGATGGCCCAAAGCAATGTGGAAGCGGGGAATGTATCGCGATGAGGTGCTGACCTGCCTAACCCGCGAAAGATGGGAATCGATGCAAACGGAAGCTTCCCGGATCGTCTAAGGTTAGAACTGATGACGGCGTTGGTACTCTCGTTGATGATGCAGAACCCCTGGGCGGACTTCCAGTCCAAGCTCGAGGAAATTCGGGTCGCCGAAGGCGCTCCCGCGGTCGGGGCCGCTCTCGTCCCTCTCGACGGAGATCCATACATTTGGGTAACCGGCGTCCGCAAGCAAGGCGAGTCGGACAAGGTCACGAAGGACGACCTCTGGCATCTCGGCTCGTGCACGAAGGCGATGACCGCCGCCGTGATCTCCACGATGGTCAAGGAAGGCTCCCTTCGTTGGGATGAGCCGGTCCTCGAGCTGTTTCCCGAGATCGCGGATGCAAAGATCGACAAGGCGGTTACGTTGCGCCATCTTCTCTGCATGCGCGGCGGCATCGACCCGAATGCGCCGAACTGGTGGGCCTACGATGCTTCGAAGAAATCGCTCTTCGATCAGCGGGAAGACGCCGTTCGCGACGCTCTCACCCTGCCGATGAAGCAGGCGAAAATCGGCGAATACACCTATTCGAATTGGTCGCTGGTAACGGCGGGGCACGCCGCGGAACGAATTGCCAAAGAACCGATCGAAAAGCTGTTAACCGACCGCCTCTTCAAGCCCCTAGGCATGAACTCCGCCGGCTTTGGCCCGTTGGGCCCCGACCAGCCTTGGCCCCATAACGATAAGGGCGCGCTGCCCGGCACGGGATTTAATGACAACGCCGCCGTGATGACGGCGGCGGGGCGCGCTCACATGAGCCTGCACGACTGGGGACTTTTCGTACGCGAGGTTCTCCGGGGCCTAAGCGGCCGCACCACCGTGATCCCCAAAACCTACTTCGACGAGATCGTGACCCATTCGCTTGGTGATAACTATGCGATGGGTTGGGGTCTCCAGGAACGGCCTTGGGCCAAGGGCCACGCCTACTCCCACTCGGGAAGCAACACGGTCAACTACTGCACCGTATGGATAGCGCCCGGCCGCGGCTACGCCTGGCTCGTGACGACCAACACGGGCTACGCCAAAGCGAATGAGTTTTGCGACAAAGTGGTGGGAGCTATGATCGAGCGAACGCGATAAGGTCTACCAGGTCTTCCACGGCGCTTCGTTGGCTTCCCATAAGCCCGTGAGCAGCCGCTTATCGCGAAGCGTGTCCATGCATTGCCAGAACCCCTCGTGACGGTAAGCCGCGAGCTGGCCGGCCTCCGCGAGCTTCTCGAGGGAGACGGATTCCAGGCTCGTGCCGTCATCCGGGATGAAATCGAAGATCGCCGGCTCGAAGACGGCAAAACCGCCGTTGATCCAACCCTCGCCGGTCTGGGGTTTCTCGGAGAATTTGACGACGAGATCGCCTTCGAATCCGAGGCCGCCGAAGCGGGCGGGGGGACGGACCGCGGTGATCGTCGCGATCTTCCCCATCTTTCGGTGGTGGGCAAGGAGGGCGTGGAGATCGACGTTAGAAACGCCGTCGCCGTAAGTCATCATGAACGTACCATCGCCGACGTGAGGCTTCATCCGCTTGACGCGGCCACCGGTATTGGAGTCTTTGCCGGTTTCGATGAGGTTGACCGTCCAATCTTCGTCGGGCCGGATTTGACGCTCGACGGCTCCCGTTTTGCCGCAGACCTTGAGGTCGCCGCTGAGGGTGAATCGGTCGAGGAAATAGCGCTTGATGAGCTCGCCCTTGTAGCCCAGGGCAATGTAGAAATCGTTGAATCCTTGGGCCCCGTAGTGCTTCAGGATATGCCAGAGGATGGGCTGATCGCCGACCTCGACGAGGGGCTTGGGCCGGAGTTCGGTCTCTTCGGAGAGGCGGGTGCCCAAACCGCCGGCGAGGATGACGACTTTCATCTTCCTTTATTGTGGCATTCGCCGGTTAAGGGCTCAGATCGCTTTCCGGATGCGGATGCCCACCTGGTCGAGCCGAGAGTTGATCTCCTCATCCCGTTTGGCGGTGAGGAAAGGCTTGCCCGCGTTGGCCTCCTCGACCCACTTCTGGGCGAAAGCGCCGGACTGAATTTCCTCAAGAATCCGCTTCATCTCTCGCTTGGTGTCTTCGGTGATTAGCCGCGGGCCGGCGAGGTACCCGCCGTATTCCGCGGTATCGCTGATCGCTTTTCGCATCTCTCCCAGCCCGCGCGCGACCAAGAGATCGATGATGAGCTTCGTCTCATGGACGCACTCGAAATAGGCGGCTTCCTCGGAATATCCGGCTTCGATGAGCGTTTGGAATCCGGCTTTGATCAGCTCGATCATTCCCCCGCAGAGGACGGCTTGCTCGCCGAAGAGATCGGTCTCGGTTTCTTCTTTGAAGCTCGTTTCGACGATCAGAGATCGGGTGTAGCCACATGCCCATGCGTAGCTCATGGCGACCCCTTTGGCATCGCCTTGGTGAACCGCGATTAGGGCGGGGACTCCTTTGCCTTGCTCGTACATGCCGCGAACGCCGGCGGCTTGGCCTTTAGGGGAGACAAGAGCGACATCGATGTCCGGCGGCGGCACGATCTGCCGGTAGAGGATCGCGAAGCCGTGGGAGAAGAGGAGGGTTTGCCCGGGGCGCAGGTGTGCTTCTATTTCCGATTTATAGATAGGCCCCATCAACTCATCCGGGAGGGTGAGCATGAGGACGTCGGCTTGCTTGGTAGCTTCCGAAATGGGCACGGGCTCGAATCCGTCTGTGCGGGACTGATCGAATCCCCGCCCTTGGCGCTGGCCGATGATTAGATCCACCCCGCTATCGCGGAGGTTGAGGGCCTGCGCGCGGCCCTGATTGCCGTAGCCGAGGATGGCGACCTTCTTGCTTAGGATGAGTTCCATCTAGCCTGCGCGCGAGGCCAACGCGCCGAAGGCGGAAGCGCCCGCGTATCGGGCATGGCTGCCGAGCATCTCTTCGATGCGCAGAAGCTGGTTGTATTTGGCGACGCGGTCGGTGCGGTTGGGAGCGCCCGTCTTGATCTGGCCGCAGTTCGTGGCGACCGCGAGGTCGCTGATCGTCACGTCCTCGGTCTCGCCCGATCGATGGCTCATGATGCTGGTGTATCCCGCCCGTTTGGCGAGGTCGACCGCCGCGAGCGTCTCGGTCAGGGTCCCGATTTGATTGACCTTGATCAGGATCGAGTTGGCGGTACCCGAATCGATGCCGCGCTGCAGCCTCTCGACGTTCGTCACAAAGAGATCGTCGCCGACGATCTGGACCTTCGAGCCGACGGCGTCGGTAAGGGCCTTCCAAGCATCCCAATCCTCTTCCGAGCAACCATCCTCGACGCTGAGTAGCGGATATTTCTCGCAGAGGTGAGCGATGTAATCGACCTGCTGAGCGCCGCTACGCTCCTTCATTTCGCCGGCCTTATAGACATATTTTCCGTTCGAATAGAACTCGGATGCGGCCGCGTCGATCCCAAGCCACATGTCGCCGCCCGGCTTATAGCCGCACTTCTGGACAGCCTCGATAATGTAGTCGAAGGCCATATCTTGATCGGCCAGATTAGGGGCGAAGCCGCCCTCGTCGCCGACACCAGTGGCCAGTCCCTTGCTCTTGAGAACCTTCTTCAAGGCGTGGAAGACTTCGGTGCCCATCCGAAGGGCCTCGGCGAAGCTTGGCGCCCCGACGGGGAGGATCATGAACTCTTGGAAGTCGACGTTGGAATCTGCGTGCTTGCCCCCGTTGAGGATGTTCATCATCGGCACGGGCAGGGTGTTCGCGGTAACGCCGCCTACATAGCGGTACAGGGGAAGGCGGCACTCGATGGCCGCCGCCTTGGCCACCGCCAGGGATACGCCCAGCAGGGCATTCGCGCCAAGCCGCCCTTTGTTGGGGGTGCCGTCGATTTCGAGGAGGAGCTCGTCGATCCCGGTCTGGTCGGTCGCGTCACGGTCGAGAAGAGCGGGCGCGAGGACATCGTTAACGTTGTCGACGGCTTTGAGGACGCCGGCCCCGTCAAAGCGTTTCTTATCCCCATCGCGAAGTTCGACGGCTTCGAACTGGCCCGTGCTGGCGCCGCTGGGCACGGCGGCGCGACCGAATGCGCCGGTCTCCAGCGTGACATCGACCTCGACGGTGGGATTTCCGCGGCTATCCAGAATCTCACGGGCGACGATGTCAACGATGATGGGCATGGCTTGAAGATACCAGTCGAGTCCTCCCCGGGGCTTCGAAAAGAGGCCGAACCCGGCGGTTAGGGCCGGTACAATGTATCTATGAGCAGCGATCGAAACGAAAGCCTGTTATCAAGGGTTACTACGAACCCGGAGGTTTGCGGCGGTCGGCCTTGTATTCGCGGAATGCGGATTCGAGTTAGTGATGTTCTCGGCCTCTTAGCCTCCGGCATGTCGAGCAATCAGGTTGTGGAGGAACTTCCCGACCTGGAGTTGGATGATGTTTGGGCGGCAATACTGTACGCGGCGCGTGTCCTTGATCACACCGTGCTCGCGGCATGAAGTTGTGGCTTGACGTCCACATTCCTCCCGCGCTCATTCCGTGGCTTCGAAGCGAGTTCGCGATTGAAGCGGTTACTTTTCAACATATGCGCCTGCGTGAGGCGGAGGACCGGAAGATATTCTTCCTAGCTCGCGATGCAGACGCAGTAATCATGAGCAAGGATGCCGACTTTGCGGGACTGATCGGCCAGCTAGGCTCGCCCCCCAAACTTCTCTGGATCACATGTGGAAACACATCGAAAGCAAACCTACAGCGGATTCTCGCTGAAACTTTACCGATCGCTCTTGAGTTGCTCGCTCGGGGTGAGGCAATCATTGAGATTCACGAACGTAGTTCCTAGTTGGCTGGCCTGCTAGTTGGCCCACTCGGTATTCTCCCTACCGATGTCGAAGAAGCTGAAGGTTGGGATTATTGGGAGCGGAGGGATCGCTCAGGGATGCCACATGCCGGGGTATGCGAGCCTCCCCGAGCTATGTGAAATCGTCGCCGTATGCGACGTTAATCCCGAAACCGCACAGAAGGCGGCCGAGAAGTTCTCGGTTAGCCGGTGGGGCACCGATGTCGGCGAGATCATCAACGATCCTGAAATCGACGCCGTCTCCGTCGCCACGCCCAACAAATATCACTACGGCCCGACCATCGATTGCCTCAAAGCGGGGAAGCACGTCCTCTGCGAAAAGCCGCTTGCCATGAACGCGCAAGAAGCGCGCGAGATGTGCGCCGCCGCTCGCGACGCCAACAAGATTCTCATGGTCGGCCTCCAGACCCGCTTCGGCGGCCCTGGCCGTTTCATGCGGGAGTACATCGATGCCGGCCATATGGGCGACATCTACTACGCTCGAGCCCAAGCCTTGCGGCGCCGGGGTGTTCCCGGCTGGGGAGTCTTCATCGATAAAGAGCAGCAAGGGGGCGGGCCGCTCGTCGACATCGGCGTCCACATCCTCGATTTCACGCTCTACTTAATGGGATATCCGAAGCCGGTCAGCGTTTTCGGCAAGACCTGGGACTTGCTCGGCAAGAATCCCGCGCTCTTCAACTTCTGGGGCGATTACGATCGGGGGAAATACACCGTCGAAGATTTCGCGGTGGGCCTGATCAAGTTCGATAACGGCGCATCGATTACCCTCGAAAGCTCGTTCATGGCGAACATGGAAGGCGATCCTTTCCAGACCCAGCTCTTCGGCACCAAGGCCGGCGCGATCGTGCGGGCGTGGGGCGATGAGCCGGTGAAGATATTCACGGAGCAGGATCGACAGATGTTTACGCTCGCTCCCCAGAATGTGCCCACGGTTGAGAGTTCGCATGTCGCGGAAGTGCAGGCTTTCGTCCATGCGATTCATGAAGGCAAGCCTTCCCCGGTTCCGGGTGAAAACGGGCTCATCTTGAACGCGATTTTCGACGCCATCTATCGCAGCAGCGAAACTGGGCGAGAAGAAATGGTCGATGTGACGTTCTAAAGAAAGTGAGCGCGGTTGCTTCGTTCTTGGCGCGACGGCTGTGGTGGGCCATGCTGTGGCTCATGCGGCGCCCGTGGATGAAACGCCTTCAGTGGCGCTCGACCTACCTGTTGGGTCGGGGCATGCAGCCGAGGATTTGGCGGTCTCATGCCCGGCAAAACGCATTCGCCCGGCGAATCGGTCTCACCGTTCTCACGATCGCGCTCAATCTGTGGCTTGCAAGCCTGCTGATCATGGGGTCGGTCGCATTCGTGCTGGCTTTACGCGATAACGGGCTGCTTTCCGAAGGGCATTCGTTTTCAAGTTGGAACCGCCAATAGGCCTATCGATTACAGGTATTTAGCAACCTTCGGATTGAACCTGACGTGTATAATGCGAAATGCCTGCCTGGGGAGGTAGGCGCTACCACGCTAATGAAACGATTTTTCAACTGGCTGAAGGCCTTGTTTAACCGCGGCATGGATCGACTCGAAGATCCGGAAATCATGCTCGATCAGGCGAAGCGTGATATGACCGAGGCGATCATCTCGAACCGGGAGAAAGCCGTTCAGGCGATCACCCAAAAGAACCGCCTTCAGAACTTGATGGACACGAGCATCGCCAAGTCGGCCAAGCTCGAGCAGCAAGCGACGATGGCCTTGCAGCAGGGCAATCGCGATCTTGCCCGCCAGTTCATTCGAGAGAAAGCCAGCAACGATGCGATCATCGAGCAGCTTAAGCCCTCCCTCGCCAATGCCACCGCCGCCGTGGACCAAGTCAAGGTCGCTCTCAAGCGGCAGGAGGAAGAGGTCCGCAAGAAGACGGCCGAAGCTCTCGCCCTCAAGGCCCAATGGAAGCAGGCTCAGATTCAAAACTCGATCACCAAGGCGCTTGAGGGACTGACCTTCGAGAACCAGATCGAAGGTTTCGGCGCCGCCGAGGAGCGAATCCGCGAAGCTCAAAGCGAAGCCGCCGCCCGCCAGGAAATGCTGGGAACCTCTCTCCAAGGCAAGGTCATGGAGATGGAAGACAAATCCATGGATTACGCCGCGGAAGCCGAACTTCAAAAGTTGGAAGAGCGCCTAGGCATGCGCGCCGCCCCGGCGACGACCGATGTGGCGCAAACCGTTTCCGTCGGTGGTTCCGATGCCGCCGCCGCAACGGCGGCTCCGGCCGCTCCCGATGTTCCCGCCTCCGAAGTGGATCGTCAGCTCGACGAGCTAGAGAAGCGGCTCGGAAGCTGACAGTAAAGTCAGAAGTCAGAAGTCAGAATGCCTATGGCGGATGACACATCGAAAGTTGCTCCACGAGAAGGTGTAGGCAATTGAAAAGGGGGAGGTCTAGATTGAGTTCTAGCCTCCCCTTTTGCCTTCTACGGAACTTCTGCCTTCTGCCTTCTGACTTCTGACTTCTGACTTCTGACTTCCTACCGTCCTCCCTTCGTGACGATGTCTTTCTTCGTCGAAGAGATCACCATGAAGATCTCTCCCTGCTCTTTCTCCGGCACCTTGTACATGTCGAGGACATTCTTGAGGATCTTGGCCCCGGCTTCCCACTCCTGCTCGCCGATGCCGAGCTCCTTGTGAGAGTCCTTCATGCTTCGGCCCGTGTACTTCCAAGGGCCGCCGGCCGCCATGGCGAGTTGCTCGGTAACCAGGAACTTCAATCCCGCCGCCGTAACTTTGCCGCTCGTCAGCGCCTTCACCGTCTTCGGATTGGAACCGATCGTCGGATCCGCCGCGAGCTGATTGACGAACTCGTCGACGACCATGGAGATCGGCACGATGCCGCCAAGGCGTCCATAAAGACTCATCGAGTCCTTGATCATCTCCATCTTCGGCATCTCCTTCGGCGCCTTCGATTTATTGATCCACTCCAGCGTCCAGTCGCCGACCTTCACGGCGTCCATATGGTCGAAGCCGTTCTTCTCAAAGCCCATCACGATGATCTCTTTGAAGCGCATCGCCTCTTCCCGGGAAAACATGAACGATTTGCCTACTTGGCCCGCGTCGGGTTGCCCGGGAATACCGATCGGTTCCGGGCCGCCCAGGTTGTGGGCGTACCAAGTGGTAACTAAGAACCGGATTCCAGGCGCGGGGAAGCTCTTTACCATCGCCGCGACATTGGCGTTGGCCGTGATAGTGGGGTCTTTCGAATGCTCGTCGACGCACCACGAGGCGGCCGCTGCGATCTTATGAATGCCGTACTTCGCATAAAGCGAGCCCGGCTTTCCCATCATCTTCGTTGACGAATCTTGCTGAGCGAACACCATGGCGGGCACGAGAGCTCCCACGGCGAACACCATCTTGGCGACGTGTTTCATACGCTCTCAAGGTACGGGACTCAAATAAACGACACCTAGTTGAAAAGTAAACAAAAAATGAACACGATGAGTGGTGCGTCGTCCAAAAAACTAAGTCAGAGTGACCCTTATGCGTGGGTGTCGCTTCTTTGGGGGACAATGGGGTTAGTCATTGCTTCAACCTAAACGAGTGCTCTGGCGATTAAGAACGGAGAGAAACTCTATGAGGAAAATTGCAATCTGCATTGGCGTCGTTGCGGCCGCGATGGCGCTTGCCGTAACCGTTATCGTCGGTGCCAAGGGAACTGGGGGAGCCGTGGATAGCCACGGTGTGAAGTTTGGATTCGCGATCGACGCGAGTAAAGCGACCAACGGCGACCAGGTACGTGTCGGCGGATATTTCCGCGTCCGCCGCGAGTTTCGCGACGGCGACCATAACTACCTTCTCGAAATCAGCATGGTCCCCGATGAGCTCGGCAAGGTCGAGAACGTCGTCAACATGGCTGGCCCGGCCCGACGCATCATCCATCGCGACGGTCATGTGATCCTGGAAGATCACGGCCGCATGGTCGCGGGCGTAACCGACCGCCATCACCCGGACACCAACACCGGCGAGCCCGACTTGATTAACTTCAAATACGTGCTGCCCAACGCGGTTCCGGCTGTGCAGTTCACCGGGCGCGTCTATTGGGGCGATATCGTTTGCTATCGGCGCGAAGAGTAGTCTCGTCGTCACGACCCTCAAGAAAAGCCGGCCTCGCGCCGGCTTTCTTTTTGTGTCAGGACGCCCGGCTTATATCCCCGTATCATTGCGTGCTCGATTCAAGGGACGCCGATCAACCCGGTCAAGCCTGAATCAAAAAAACCCGGTTATTGTGCGGCCTATCCTTTTTCGACAAAATACTAAAAATGGAACATCGGAGACCCCTTTTTATGAAGAGAATGCTTGTTGTTTTAGGACTCGCCGCCTGTGTTGTCGCGCTCGCTGCGGATAACGTGGTCGGCGCTAAAGGATTAGGAGCCGCGACGAATACGAGCGGCCAACGTTGGTGCTTTTCGCTCGACAGCCATCGAACGGGAGCCGGCACCGCGGCCGTGTTTGGTGGGCCGTCGCGCTTACGCCGGGAGGTCATGGAGCATGACCATAAGATGGTAAACGACATTTACCTGGGTGCCCCCACGGAACTGGTGAAGAGCGGAAACGTTGTTACGTACGCCGGCAATGGCCGTCGCCGACTGACTCAGGACGGAGTGCTCGTCCGCGAGGATTGGGGACGGTTCTACATTAAAGCCACGGATCGGCGCGCCGCCGGCGCCACTACCGGGGAACCGGATCTGCTCAGCTGGAGCTTTACCGCTCCGAATCTGCCCGTGCTGTCGTTCGCCGGCGCGGTTAGCACCGGCGACCTCGTCGTCTACGAGCACCCGCTCTAGCTTCCGACCGGGTTGCTTTTGACCGGATCCACCTCTTTTGGGGTGGGTCTTTGTTTTGTCAGGCCCACGAGGTGAAGGAGGGGAGGGCTGGGCTAACATCAAGTCATGAAGTGCGTCCGGATTTGTGTTGCCCTGCTGTTAGTCCTTCCGACCGCACTATCTGCCGCCCAGGGTCTGACGTGGGCGGAGTTCCTGAAAGGCGAGCGGATCAAACCCACCCTCAAATTTACGGAAGCCGACGATAGCTACAAGGCGGTGGAGCTCACCTTCGGCGGTTCCGCCGGGGCAGATTCAGGCCGAAATGGACTTGCGAATATCCTAAATCTCAGCTCGATGCGGGGCGATACCCCCTCCGATCTGATGTTCTATTCGGTCGTGATGCTCGCCGCCTCCAACCTCTACTGGACCAAGTCTGAGTTCGTTACTTTGGACGGGACGAGCTACCTGGTCGCCTACAAGCTCGAAATGGAGCCGCGCGCGGCCGCTGATTCTCGCGAAACGCCTTTCGCGGCGAGCCTCAAGCTCACCCTTATCCGAACCGAGCGACTCAGCACCATCACCCCCGATCCGAATCGCTCGATCGCGTCCCTGCGCCAAATGCTTGATGCCGCCAAGATCCCATATGATGGTGCGTTGGTGGCCTCGCCGGAGCAGAAACTAGCCGGTAACGCCACCGCCGCTCTCTCCAATATCAAGCAAGTCTCCGTCGGAATGCTGATGTATGGCGCGGATAACGACGATTTGTACCCCTACGTTCAGACCGTGAAGACCATTCACGCTCTGACCGCGCCCTACATCAAGAACGACGCGATCTGGAAGACATCGAACCCCAACGGCAGTCAGTTTCTCTTCAACATGTGCCTCGCCGGCACCAGCATGTCCGACACGCCCGAACCGGCCGGCACGCCGATGTTCTACGAGTCCAAACCCTGGCCCGATGGCCGGCGGGCGGTAGCCTTTACCGATGGCCACGCCAAGCTGCTTCGCCAAGAGGAGTGGGACGCCCTTCAGCCCATGCTCCATTTGAAGATCAAGCGCATCGCAAAGAAGCCCTTGCCCATCGGCGGCTAATGATCCGGAACGGAATGGCCGGTTGATGCGTCACCTACTGTAGGAACTTAACAATGGCAAAACCAAAGAAATCAGACATCAAGAAAATGATCGCCGAGCTTCACGCCGATCCCAAGGGCGCGCCCGGCGAGAAGACGCACGCCCAGAATCAGAGCTCGAACGTGAAGGGATTCTCCGGTGCGAAGAAGTCCGGCGTCTACCGCCCTAAGATTTAGCAAGTCGTCAAGGGTACGATCCCGGTTGCAATGGACGCAGCCGGGCAACTCGACGAGTTCATCGACAAATACACTCCCGAGATCGCCGCGTTCGCCCGGCATATGCTTGGGCGCATGCGCGAGGTCACGCCTTTCCAGCACAGTGGGATCCGAAGCTTGGAATTCACGTGACTTGAAGTCGCGG
>JADMIO011426180.1_pt1 | contig 57433 bp, 53 predicted proteins | sample 8958161 | NCBI WGS metagenome assembly JADMIO01 (sample SAMN16585339, study PRJNA669376) | soil metagenome | isolation source: Crop rotation soil | place: USA: Cullars Rotation, Alabama | collected 2011 | reverse complement strand
CGACAACTTGTCCACGTGGAATTCTAAGCTTAGGATCCCAATGTGCTGGAAAGTTCATCCCATACTCGGCTTCCTGTATGGCTGGTTCGCGCTGCTGGTGATCAATGCGGGCGGCACGGCGGCGGTTTCGCTGGTGTTTGCCAAATATCTCGCCGTGCTTTCGCCGGTGCGGATCCCGGAGAGAGCGCTGGCCGCAGCGACGATCCTGTTTCTGGCCGTGATCAATTGCCTTGGCGTCCGAGTGGGCAGTAATGTGCAGAGCGGACTGATGATTCTTCGCGCCGCGGCCGCAGTCGTGCTGGTGATGGCCGGCGCCGGATGGTACTGGCATAGCACGACGGCGGTAACGGTAACCTGGCGTCCGGTGCTCGACCAGCCTCTGTCGTTTGATTTGGGCGTCGCATTCGGCTCGGCAATGATCCCGGTGCTGTTCGCTTATGGTGGCTGGCAAACCGCAAATTTTCTGGCGTCCGAGATCCGCGATCCAAGAAAGAATTTGCCGCGGGCCTTGCTGCTGGGAACGCTCGGCGTTGTCACGCTATATGTAGGAGTCACCTTTGCATGCCTGGCGGTGCTGGGGCCAGCGGGACTCGCGGGCACGTCCACGCCCGCATCGGATGTGATGCAACGTGTTCTGGGGGCCAAGGGTGCGGCTTTCATGGCGGTGGGGATTGGAATATCCACGCTCGGATTTCTGAGCCAGTCGGTCCTGACGTATCCGCGGGTATTTTTCGCCATGGCCGCCGACGGACTCTTCCCTGCCGGAGTTTCGCGTGTCCATCCCAAGTCGCAGGTGCCGGTGGTCGCGATCCTGCTGGCCAGCCTCCTCACGGTCGCGGTGGTGCTGGCCGGGCACTATGACGCAATCCTGGTTTACGTAGAATCAATCGACGGGCTGTTTCTCGGCCTGACGGCAACAACGCTCTTCGTATTTCGACGCCAGCAAGAAAGGGCGGGAATGGAATCCGCGTTTCGCGCTCCCGGCCACCCCTGGACGACTGCAATTTTTGTGGCGGTGAACTGGATGGTGGTGGCCAATTCGGTTTATCGCTATCGTGCGAACGCCTTGCTGGTGCTGGGAATATTGCTGGCGGGGATTCCACTTTACTTTTATTGGAAACGCCGGGCCCGGCCGGCGACGGTCACGGAAAACTTATGACCTATCATCGCACCGAAGCGCGCACGCGATACATCGAGTGGGCAAAACTCCATCCTGGGGGGAGATTCGATCTGGCATCCAGCGGAGTGAAAGGGCTGCCGCTGAGCGAATTGGGTGCAAACATTTCTGATCTGGAGCTTTCAGGCCCGGGGGGATATGGCTATCCGCCGCTGCAGGAGCGCCTGGCGCGACGCTACGGAGTTTCAACCGAGAACGTTGTCTCGGGCGCGATTGGAGCCTCGATGGCGAATTATCTGGCGATGTCGGCAGTGCTCGAAGCCGGAGACGAGTGCGTCATCGAGGGAGTGGCGTACGATCCGCTGCTGGAGATTGCGCGATACCTTGGGACGGAGATCAAGCGGTTGCCCCGGCGGCCGGAAAATAAGTTTCAGATTCGCGTGGAAGATCTGGAACAAGTCATTTCGAAGAAGACACGCCTGGTTGTTCTGACGAACCTGCACAACCCGAGCGGGGCTTTATTGGACGACTCGACTCTTCAGCAAATTGGCGAGGTGGCCCGAAGCGCGGGGGCGCACGTGCTGGTTGATGAGGCGTACCTCGAGATGCTGTTTGACCGGCCGTTCCGCTCGGCCTTCCACCTGGGGCCGCACTTTCTGACCACGAACAGCCTTACCAAAACCTATGGTCTCTCCGGGCTGCGATGCGGCTGGGTGCTGGCCGCGCCGGAGCTTGTTGAGCGCATGTGGCACCACAACGACCTGTTCGGGAATATTCCGGCTCACATTACTGAACTCCTGAGCGTTTACGCACTGGACAATATAGAAAGGATATCGGTGCGCGCGAAAGCCTTACTGACGGCGAATTGGAAAATCCTCGACGCCTTTCTGGCAAAGCACGCTGATCTGGATGTGGCGCGGCCTCCGGGTGGCACAATTATTTTTCCGCGCGTGCCTGACGGAGACGGCGATGGATTCTGCAAGCTCCTGCACGAAAAATATGAGACATCAGCGGTGCCGGGAAGTTTTTTTGAAATGTCGGACAGAATTCGGATCGGGATTGGAAACGCCAGTTCTGAGGTTGAAGAAGGATTGAATCGTGTGAGTCAGGCGTTGAGAAAGTTTTAGAGCAGCCGAAGCGGCTGATTGAGTGCCGGACTGAGACTACCATCGAGAACAAATGATTAACGATACACAGCAATCGATTCGTACGATGTGTCACTAGCCGACACGTATGGCACATCCTGGCTTAAACGACCTACTGAACGCGCTGCTGTCAATGCCTCTTGGCACACAATTCCATTTACCGGCTAATTCCGAAAATTGAAAGCGGGGTTCCTCGTACGTTATCACCCATCCATACTTTTTCTCAAAATCAACAATGGCATCGCGTATCGGACGCGGGCTGGTATAGGAGAGTGTTTCTTGCTTCGTTTGCCCGGCAGCAACAGCTACGAATATTAACGCAGAAAGAGCGGCAACGCTTTTCATTGGAACAACTCCTCCCTCAGAGGTCGAATGCGAGAATTCGTTATGGTGTTGGCTTTGAAATGTACTGATCATTTCGAAAACTATAGATCGTGTCAACGTCGATTTCAGCGCCAAGTACGACCAAATCTTCGCCGCCAAACGGGAGCCGCGGTTCTTCCCTCCTCCCCTATAATGGCGACTCTAGATACATTGGAGGGCTGAATGATTTCCCGTCGCCAATTCGTTCAAGCTGGAACGCTCGCCGTCGTGGGCGCTGGTTCATTGTCCCACGCGGAAGCTGAGTCGCCCTGCGCACCGCTGCCTGCTTCGATTGCAGGTTTGACGTCGATGAAAGACCAGGCGACTCCGATCACGAAGGAAGAGCGCGCGGCCCGTCAGGAACAGGCGCGGCGGTCGATGCGAGAGAACGGTCTCGATGCCATCCTTCTTATGGAGGGCACTTCGCTCGATTACTTCACCGGCATTCGCTGGTGGGGAGGGGAGCGGCTGTTTGCCATCGTGTTTCCGGCCAAGGGCGATCCCATCTGCATTTGCCCGGCATTTGAAGAAGGCCGGGCGCGCGAGCAGATGTCGAAGTCGCCGGTGGGCGAGCGGGCGGACGTTCGCACCTGGCACGAGCAGGACAATCCCTACGTGCTGCTGACCCAGGCGCTGCAGGATCACGGCCTGTCTGGCGGTACGCTTGGCTTGGAAGAGAGCGTGAAGTTCGTCTTCAGCGATGGCATGGCCAAAGCTGCGCCCCACGCCCAGATGCGAAGTGCGACTCCGGTAACCGCAGGATGCCGCATGATCAAGAGCGATCACGAGATTGCTCTCATGCGTTTGGCGTCGAAAGTTACGCTCGCGGCCTATGCGGCTGTGTTTCATGCTCTGAAGGAAGGCATGACGCGGGAGCAGGTGTCGAGCTTAATAGATGCTGCCTACGACAGGCTCGGCTTCCCCGGTGAGGTCGATGTGTCGACCGGAGAATACACAGCTTTCCCGCATGGCTCGCGCGCGCCGCAGATCATTCGCGAAGGCACCATCATTTTGCTCGACGACGGTTGCCGGGTGGAGGGCTACACCTCCGACATCACACGCACGTTTGTTCTCGGGAAAGCTTCCGACAAGATGAAGCAGGTTTTCGACATCGTGTACCGCGCGCAGAGTGAGGCGTTGAAGACCGCGCGTGCGGGAGTGGAGTGCCAGGCGGTGGACGCGGCGGCGCGCAAGGTGATCACCGACGCCGGCTATGGGCCGGACTACAAATACTTCGGCCACCGCGTGGGCCACGGCATGGGCATGGACGGGCACGAGTGGCCCTACCTGGTCCGCGGAAACACAGTGAAACTCGCCCCCAACATGACCTTCAGCGACGAGCCGGGAATCTATATTCCGGGAGAGTTCGGCATCCGTCTGGAAGACGATATGCACATTACGGAAAACGGCGCGGAGCTGTTCACGCCGCAGAGTCCATCATTGGAGCAGCCGTTCGGCAGAGGGTGATGTTTTCTACGATTCGACGCTAACAGTATTGTCTCCCACCCTTTCGCACAGAACGCGAAAGAGTGGGGCACCCGGAGTTGAAACGGCACATCCAACAATCCACATGCCCAACGGGCCCGCCCCGGCGCTTAAGCGGAGCGGGCCCTACCCTCAGGAGGACACGCGCCGTTACGCGTGCACACTTTGCAATTCGTGCAGTTGCTGCTTAATCGCTACCGCCAGACGCTTAATGCCTTCGCGGATCTGTTCCGGCTGCACGTAGGAGAAATTCAGCCGCATGTGACGGCCGCCTTCACCGGCAAATCCATTGTTCGCTGCGTAAAATGAGTCGCCCGGAACAAAGGCCACGTTTTCTTTGAGCGCCGTCTGGAACAACTTCTTGCTGTCCATTCCCTCTGGCAAGGTCACCCACAGGAACAGTCCGCCTTGCGGGTGGGTCCAGGTCACTTCCGACGGGAAGTACTTCTTCAGCGCTTCGAGCATGGCGTCACGCCGCTCGCGATAGACCTTGCGGATCAGCTTCACGTGCTCATCGAGGAAGTTGTCCTTTGCCACTTCGTAAGCGACCACCTGCGCGAAGGTGGAAGTGTGCAAGTCCGCGCCCTGCTTCAGTTGAACAAACTTGGCGATGACATCCGGCGGCGCGACCATCCAACCCAGGCGCAATCCCGGAGCCAGCGTCTTCGAGAAAGTGCTGAGATAAATGACGTTGCCGATGGAATAACCGTCATCGCGGCGCAGGTTCTCACGGTCGATCACCACCAGCGGCGAAAGGTGTTCTCCTTCATACCGAAGCTGGCCGTAGGGATCGTCTTCAACAATCGGGATACCGTACTTGTCGGCCAGCAGAACCAGTTGATGGCGGCGTCCTTCGGAGAGAGTGGTCCCGCCGGGATTCTGGAAGTTCGGCAGCACATACATGAACTTCGGCCCCATGCGCAGCGGCTCTTCCAGTTGCTCAGTGCACAGGCCGTCGTTGTCGCTCTTCACGCTGATGTATTCCGCGCCGTAAACGCTGAACGCCTGCAGCGCGCCCAGGTAGGTAGGCGCCTCGACCAGCACCCGATCGCCACGATTAATGAAGAGCTTCCCGATCAGGTCCAGCGCCTGCTGCGAGCCGGAGGTGATCAGGACGTTCTCGGCTTTGGCCTTGATTCCGTAGCGGGCAATGTGCCGCGCGACCATTTCACGCAGCGGTTCATAGCCTTCCGTCGCTCCATACTGCAGGGCCTGGTGGCCGTTCACTTCGAGCACTCGGCGACAAGCTTCCTGAAAGCGGTCCAGCGGGAAAACGTCGGGCGCGGGCAGGCCGCCGGCAAAGGAGATGATTTCCGGTTTTTGCGTGATCTTCAGCAGTTCGCGGATGGCTGAACTCTTAAGCTCTTTGGTGCGTTGGGCATAGCGCGACTTCCAGGCCGTCGACATCGATCTCCTCCTGCACAACTCATTAATTTAGATAAGGCTGGGGGGATCGGCAGTGATTCAGCAACGGCTGCGGAGTGACGTAAATCACCTGCCGAATGTGACTTCGGGTCGATGTTCCGTAGGAGAATCAACGGTTTATGGGCTTGAAGCGGCGCCGAGCGTCATATACTGGCTGGGATTTTCGCGACCCAAGACATGATTCGACTGCTGACGGTATTGCTGCTCCTAAGCACGGTCCCGGCCTACCCGGCTGAGCCGCCATCGCCTCCCACTTACAAAGTCCGCATGGAAAATACCTGGATTCCCATGAAGGATGGCGTTCGGCTTTCCGTGACCCTCTATATGCCCGACGGCGCCAAAGCGGGCGAGAAGTTTCCGGCTATCCTCGAATATCACCCCTACCGCAAAGACGATGCCATGGCGGCCAGCGACTATGCCCTCTACTCGTATTTCGCCCACCGGGGCTACGTTGGCGCGCGAGTGGATATCCGCGGCTTCGGCAGCAGCGAGGGAGTTCCGACCGACCGGGAATATTCGGAACAAGAGCAAACCGACGGCCTGCAGGTCATCACCTGGCTGGCGCATCAAGCGTGGTCGAATGGCAATGTTGGAATGATGGGCATCTCCTGGAGCGGATTCAATTCCCTGCAGATGGCGATGCGCAACCCGCCGGAGCTGAAGGCCATCCTGGCAGTAGACGCGACCGCGGAGCTGTACCACGACGACATCCATTACATCGATGGCATGGCGCACATCGACGAGTGGGAACTGAATATGGACATGGCGCCGGGAATGACGGGCGCGCCTGACTACACCCTCGACGAGAAAGTTCTCGGGGCGCGCTTCGACGCTCCGCCCTGGACGCTGCTCTGCCTCAAGCACCAGCATGACGGCCCTTTCTGGCGCAGTCCGGTGCGTCCTTACAGCGAAATTAAAGTGCCGAGCTTCCTGATTGGCGGGCTGCAGGACGGCTATCGCGACAACATTCCCGACATGCTCATGCAGACCAAGGCGCCGATTAAAGCCCTGGTCGGGCCATGGAACCATACTTATCCTCACAACGCAGACTTTGGCCCGCTGATCGAGTGGCGCGAGGAAGCGGTGCGCTGGTGGGACTACTGGCTGAAGGGTCGAGACACGGGGGTGCTGCAGGATCCGCGGCTGGTGATCTATGTGCAACACTGGCATCCCCCCGATGTGAGCCTGAAATCCATTCCGGGAGAGTGGCGACGAGAGGACGTTTGGCCGCCGCGCGAGGCGAAAAATACGACACTGTTTCTGCACGCCGATCACAGCATCAAAGACTCTCCCGGCGAAACAGAAACCCACAAGCTCAAGTACGTTCCCTCGATCGGCGTGGAAGGCGGCTTCTGGTGGGGAGAGCTTATGGACGACGTGCGCCCGATGGATGCGTTCAGTTTGGTTTATGATTCCGAGCCGTTGAAAGAGGAGCTGGCCATTCTGGGGAGACCGCGTGCGCTGTTGCGGGCGTCGGCGAGCGCTCCGATGGCTCACTGGATTGCCCGGCTTTCTGACGTGGCTCCCGACGGCACGGTTACGCAGATCACCGGGGCGGGAATCAACGGCGCGCAGCGGGAGTCGATGACCGAGCCTCGCGACCTGGAGCCGGGGAAGGTCTATTCGCTCGCCATCGAGATGCATTTGAGTTCATGGGTATTCCCCAAGGGGCACCGCATCCGGGTAGCGATTTCGAACGCGCTCTGGCCGATGGTGCTGCCCACGCCATACGCCATGACGACGGCTCTTGAACTCGGTGGGCAGGAAGGTTCGCGCCTGGTACTTCCGATCGTGCCGGTGCATGGCGCTCCGGCTCCGGCATTCCAGGCTCCCCAACCGTCGGATGAGCGGGCCGACATCCGCGGAGAGGGCGCGATCCTTCCAGGGGAGTGGGAAATCCATAGAAATCTGCTGACCCAAAAAGTTACTGCGCTCTGGCACGGAAAAAGTGAAGAGACCTACCCGTGGGGCAAGGAAACCGACTACGAGAACTTGACCTACGACGTGAACGACGATCACCCCGAGATCAGTTCCACGCTTGGCGTGGCCAAGAGTGTTTTTGAACTCAAGGGACGGGTGCTCACCTGGCAAGGCCGCCTGTCCATCACCACCGATCAGAAGAACTTCTACTACAAATACACGCGGGAGTTATTGAAAGACGGCCAGATGGTGAAACAGAAAACGTGGGCGGAGACGATACCGAGGGACCACCAGTAGTTTCAATCCGCCGCTGCGGCCCCGTCCTTCACTCCGGCCTTCAAATCCGCGGCCAGCAAACGATGGAATAAATGCTCTCCAGCTTCGCGGCGCACCGACAGCCGACCGGCTCCGTAAGCCCGTGACTTCAGCCCGCGCTGCACCGCTTCGCAGATCCCCAGATCTTCGTCCTGCACCCGCGCGCCGACGGCCACACTCTGCTGGTTGTATTCGAGGCGGGCTGCGCTGACGTCGGCGAAGTAGAAATCAAAAATGACCCGGCAGTGATCGACATCGACCGGCAGGACCAGGTTCGTGTCCATGTAGCCTTCGTAGCAATTGATCATCAGATTGGGGTGTTGCCAGAAATACCAGGCGCGATCGCCCTTGCGCGTGGCTCCCGTCGCTTTGTCTTCGTCGCTTGCGACCATGGGACTCGACTGCAGGCAATAGCGGTCTTCGTTCTCGATGGTGTACTCCTTGTAATCGAGCACCGAGCTCAGCCCCTTGTGGAGATGAGGCACGTGGTATCCGCCGTCGAGATAGTTATCGACGAAGACCTTCCAGTTGCAGGCGATGTCATAGGTGCGGCTGTCGAAGTAGTGCAGTCGGCTGACCCCGAGCGGCGCGACTCGCTTCACCAGGCCACCGAGAAAATCCTGAAGCGAGGCAGCCTGGGGGTCGAGATTCACGAACACGAACTTTTCCCAAATCTCCGCCTTCACCGGCAGCAAACCATTTTTCTGCCGGTCAAAGTCTTTCACCCCGTCGAATTCAGGCATTCCCTTGAGCGACCCATCAAGGCCATAGTTCCAGCCGTGATAGGGGCAATGCAGAATCGAAGCCTGGCCGCAAGGTTCCGTAACCACTGCTGCGGCGTGGTGGCGGCAGACGTTGTAAAAACCTCGCAAAGCCCCGTCACTCCCGCGAACTACCACAATCGGTTCGCCGGCGATCACGGCAGTCACGAATTGCCCCGCCTTCTCCACCTGCTCTACCCGGCCGACCATCTGCCAGGTTTTGCTGAACACCGTCTTGCTCTCCAATTCAGCAATCCGCGAGTCGACGTACCAGGGCGCAGGGATGGTGAAGGCTTCGGTAATCGGAGCCCGATCGTTGTAGCTGCTCAGAATTTGCTGGATGGATGGCATGTGGCTGACTACGCCGCCAGGCGCGCGGCACCAATGGCGCGTTGCAACACGTCCAGGAACTGCACGATCCGGCCCTCTTTCTTCTCTAACGCATCGCCCGTACGCCGCCGGAACAAACCGGGATCCAGTTCCTCGGTCAACAGCGCATCCTGAAATCGCTCGACCGTCCAGTCCAGGATCGAAGCCACCATTTCCTGGTCAAGGTCGCTACGCAGCTCGCCGCGCTGCAGGCCGAAGCGTACAAATGCCATAGTTCCATAGGGGTCTTCGGTCACCAGAAAGCGATTGATCTCACGCTTCAAGGCAAGATCGGCGCCGTAGTTGCCGAGCAGGGAGACGCGATAGGGGATCCAATCTTCGTGTACCAGGTGCTCGGTCCGCACCAGCCAGTAGCGAAGCACGGCAAAAAATCCCTGCTCGCGCGTTTCCTCCGGAGCATCGAGATACTGGGGAAAGGACCGGACGGCCTTTTTGTAAGCTTCGAAAAACAGGCCGTCTTTGCTGCCAAAATGCTGGAAGATAGATCCTTTGGCAATGCCCAGAGCTGAGGCAATGTCGCCCATGCGCGAGGCGTGATAGCCCTGTTCGGCAAAGTGACGCATGGCCGCGTCGACAATCCTGGTTCGTTTGTCCTCCGACCGCGGTCGTGGAACCGCTGGCCGGTAGCGGGGGGGAGAAACAGCGCTGCTGGCAATTCCGCTCATGGTTGACCTCAAGTCAAGAGACTCTACCGGAAAGGCCTTCGGATTTCAATTCTGTTTTTATTTGCAATGCGCTAATGTGGTGTGCCCGTCGCCGCGCAGGGCTGACTTGAGGTCAACTATTCATGTCCGGGATTGCCGGGAAGTCGTATGATGCCATCGTCGTAGGCGGCGGTCACAATGGCCTGACTGCAGCCGCGTATCTGGCGCGCGCCGGCTTATCGACGCTGGTCCTGGAACGGCGCGAAATCGTGGGTGGATGCTGCGTGACGGAGGAGATCGCTCCCGGATGCCGCGTCTCGACCACTTCCTATGTCGCCAGCATGTTGCGGCCGGAAGTGATTCAGGATTTAAAGCTCGCCGAGTATGGTTTGCGAATGATTCCCTGCGACCCGGCCATCCAGGTTCCCTTCCCCGACGGGCAAGTCGTACCCTGGTGGGCCGACCGCGAGCGAGCCAAGCGAGAGTTCGCCAAGCTCTCCTCCAAAGATGCGGAAACCTTTGTGCAAGTCGACGACCGCCTGAAAAAGCTGGCGCGTTACCTGCAGCCGTTCTTCCTCGAACCGCCGCCAGAGATCGACACCGGGAGTCTGAACGGCTGGACCGATTTGTTCCGCGTGGGCAAGCGATTCCGGGGAATTTCCAACGACGAGATCGCGCAGTTGATTTCGTTCCTCACCGGCAGCCTGGGCGAATTTCTCGACCATCACTATGAATCCGAAAAAATGAAAACCATGTTCCTGGCGAACAACGTTTATGGCAAGCACGGCGGGCCTTACCAGCCAGGAACCGCCATTGGACTGCTGTTTCATCTGCTAAGCGGGGGCGAGCACGAGTTGCAAGGATTTTATGGGCATGTGATGGGCGGCATGGGCTCGATCACACAAGCGCTGGCGGCGTCCGGGCGAAAACTGGGAGTAGAGATTCGGACTTCTGCGTCCGTCGCACAGATTGATGTGCGGCATGGACGAACGCGTGGCGTGGTGCTGGAGGATGGGACTGAAATTGCCGCTCGAGTGGTGCTATCGAATGCCGATCCAAAGCGGACATTCCTCAAGATGGTTGCGGCAAACGAACTGCCCGACGATTTTCGGGATTCCGTGCGCGCTATAAAAATGGACGGGCCTTGCGCCAAGGTCAACATGGTTCTGGCCGAGGAACCGCGCTTCACCGGCACGCCGCCAAATGCGTCGCCGCTGGAACGGACCTTCTATACGCTCGTTCCGTCGCTCGAGTTTGCGGAGCGCTGTTACGACATTGCCAAGTTCGGCGATATTCCTGAAGAGCTTTGGGTGGATTGCGTGGTCTCGTCGAATGCCGACGATTCGCTGGCGCCTGCCGGGAAACACATCCTGACCTGCTTCGTGCAGTATGTCCCGTATCGTCTGCGGCAGGGAACGTGGGACGAAAAGCGCGAACTGCTTGGCGACCGGGTAGTGAAGAAGATCGCCGAGTACGCGCCCAATGTTCCGAACTCGATCGTGGCGCGCCAGGTGTTGACGCCGCTCGACCTGGAGCGGACTTATGGTCTGACCGAGGGCAACATCTTTCATGGCGACTTGAGGCTTGAGCAGCTGTTTTTCATGCGCCCGGTGCCGGGATGGTCGCAATATCGCACGCCGATCGAGGGTCTGTATTTATGTGGGGCCGGAACTCATCCCGGCGGCGGAGTGACCGGCGCGCCCGGACACAATGCGGCGCATCAAGTGTTGCGAGATTTGAAAAAGAAACGGTTCCGAACCACTTGAACCACAGAGGGCACAGAGTCGCACAGAGGAAAACCCTGTGAGCCTCTGTGTCCCCGGTGGTGAAGAGTAAGATGAACAGCAGCTTTCCAAAAACCGCCGACATCGTGATCCTGGGCGCGGGTGTGATGGGCGCCTCGATCGCTTTCCATCTGGCCAGGCGAAAAGCGGGCAAGATTGTTGTCCTTGATAAGGACCACGTCGGCCGCGGCGGCAGCGGCCGGTCGTCTGCCCTGGTCCGCATGCACTACAGCTACCCTCCCGAAGTACAGCTGGCTTTGATCAGTCTGCGCATGTTTGAGAACTGGAAGGAAATTGTCGGTGAGCCCGGTGACTTCCGCAAGACCGGCTTCGTGCGGATTGTCCACCCCGGCGAAAGCGAGCGTCTCAAGCAGAACGTCGAGATGCAGCGCAGCCTGGGAGTAAAGGTTGAGTTGATCACGCGGCAGCAACTGCAACAGATCGAACCCGATTGGAAGGTTGACGAAGTAGAACTTGCCGCCTACGAACCCGACTCGGGATACGGCGACGGAGCAGGAGTTGCCAATGACTTTCTAGCCCGCGCGCGCGGCCTGGGCGTGGTCTATGTGCCGCGAACCGAAGCGCGAGGGTTCAATATCGATAAGGGATCGGTACGCGGAATTACTTCGGCTCAAGGTGAAGTTGCTGCTCCTGTCGTCGTCGCCGCCACTGGCCCATGGACGCGACCCCTGTTTCAGGCCGCGGGCTACGACCTCCCGATCGAAACGGAATTTCATCAGGTGGCGATTCTCAAGAATGCTCCCGGCATGAAGGGCGGCGGGTGCGCATGCATCGATTCCGTCAGTTCGACCTACTTCCGCTCCGACGCGCACGATAAATTCCTGGTCGGGGATTTCTACGGCCAGCGTCCCGCCGACCCCGACAATTTTCCGCAGCGGGCTTCAGACGATGGGCTGGAGGAGTTGATCGAGCGCGCCTGCCGGCGCGTTCCTGCACTGGAAAATGCCGAAGTCATGCGGGGTGTCACTGGAGTTTACGACATGACTCCGGATTCACGCCCGCTGCTGGGAGAGATTCCCGGTATCCGCGGGCTGCACGTCTGCGCGGGTTTTTCCGGCATGGGCTTCAAGATCTCGCCTGCCATCGGCCTGGTTATGTCCGAGCTTGTACTGGATGGAGCGGGCAAGAGCGTGGACATTTCGCCTTTCCGCCCCAGTCGCTTCATTGAAGGACTCCCGATCAAGGCCGAGTACGAGTACAAGGACGATTAAAAGCCGGCCGAGGCAGTTTCTCTTTGTTGTCATCCCGAGCGGAGCGAGGGACCTGCAGTTCTCCGAGTGACTAACAAACTACAGATTCCTCGTCGCTTTTGCTCCTCGGAATGACAAATCGTAGAAGATTGCAACGGTTCCAAGGGTAACTCCAGCGGAACCGCAGACACATCCCTCGCGTATCAATACCTGAGGTTATCGATGAGTTCCCTGCCGGCTTCTCAACAAACGTTATCTGTTTTACCCCCTCCTTCGACCACTCACAAGATCTTCTTTGGACCGAAGGGTCTTCGCTCCGGTTGGCGGCTGCTCATCTTCATGCTTCTCCTGGTCTCGTTCGAGTCAGCCATTCGCGGCGGCATCAAGCGCGTCCCCATGCTGTATCAGATCTTGAAAAGCGGACAGAACGGCGTGCTTGGCCCGCAGTACGAGTTCGTGTTCCAAACAGCCACCATCACCGGCCTGTTTCTGGCGGCTTTCATCATGGCGAAAATCGAGAAACGCCGGTTTGCCGATTATGGAATGCCGTGGCCCGAAGCCTTTGGAAAGTTCTTCTGGCAAGGTGTGCTCTGGGGGTTGGGACTGGAGACCGCGGCCATGCTCGGAATTTATGCCTTGCACGGATATTCCTTCGGCGGCCTCGCACTCTCCGGCCTGACTCTGGCAAAGTACGCCGCAGGGTGGGCGTTGGCTTTTGTTCTGGTCGGTATCTTTGAAGAGTTCGCGTTTCGGGGATACACCCTGCTGACTCTGGCGGAAGGAATTGGTTTCTGGCCCGCGGCTTTCATTTTTTCGGCGCTGTTCGGAGCGGCTCACCTCGGCAATCCCCGCGAGGACTGGGTGGGCGCGCTGTCGGTGATGCTGTTCGGTGTCTTCGCCAGTTTGACTTTGCGGCGGACCGGCAGCCTGTGGTTTGCCATCGGCTTGCACGCTGCCGCTGATTATGCCGAGACCTTCATCTTTTCCGTGCCGGACAGCGGTATGCTTCCCATCGGGCACCTGCTCAATTCCAGCTTCCACGGACCGCGCTGGTTGACCGGCGGCGCCGTGGGCCCGGAGGCAAGCGTCATCGAAATCGGGATCTACGCCGTTGGACTCGGAGTATTCGCCTGGCTGTATCCCGCCACTGAGAATCGTTCCATTGACATGGCAGCACCGGCGCTGCCGACTGCCACTGCCCTCCAGGCAGTCCAGCTATAATGAAGTCTTGCCCATGAGACTTCGCAAGATCACACTCTCTCTGTGCAGTTGTTGCCTGTTTGCAATTACGTTGTGCGCCCAGACTTCGACCCCGCAGGAGCTTCCCGCTGCGCCTTCGGCGGCTCAGCAAAAAGCTCAGCCGGCGCTTCCACCGCCTCCGCCACAGCAGAAAACCGAGCCGCCGGCCGACACTCAAACGCCTTCATCTGCCTCCCCTGATGCAAAGAAGGATGCATCCCCTGAAGCGGCCCAGGTCCCTGAAGACGACAACGCCGTTACCACCATTCGCAAGATTGTCAACGAAGTTAACGTGGTCTTCACCGTCACCGACAAGCACGGCCGCTACGTAAAGGACCTGAAGAAAGACGACTTCAAGGTCATTGATGACCTCAAGCCGGCCACCGAGATCAGCAGCTTTCGCGCTGAAACCGACCTTCCCCTGGACGTCGGCCTGCTGGTGGACGCCAGCAACTCGATCCGCGACCGCTTCAAGTTCGAGCAGGAAGCGGCCATTGAGTTCCTCAGCCAGACCATACGCCGCAAGTCGGACCGGGCATTTGTGGTGGGTTTTGATGTCACGCCGGAAACCACACAGGACTTCACCGACAATACGGAAGCGCTTTCACTCGGAGTACGCGCGCTGCGGCCCGGGGGCGGGACCGCCATGTACGATGCCATCTACTACGCCTGCCGCGACAAACTTATGAAAAGCCAGCGTACCGGCCCGGTGCGCAGGGCAGTCATTCTGTTGAGCGATGGCGACGACAACCAGAGCCACGTGACCCGCGAGGATGCCATCGAGATGGCGCAACGTGCCGAGGTCGTGGTCTATACCATCAGTACCAATCTCACCGGCGCGGGAGGAAAGGGAGACAAGATCCTCGCCCGCATTGCGGAGGCCACCGGCGGACGTTCCTACGTTCCCTTCCAGTTGACCGAAGTTGCCAATGCCTTCGCCGCCATCCAGGAGGAGTTGCGCAGCCAATACGCGATGTCCTATAAGCCGGCCGATTTCCGTGCCGACGGCCACTATCGGGCCATCGAAATTCTGGCCAAGAACCAGAAGGGCCTCCACGTGCGCAGCCGCCGCGGATACTACTCGCCGGTCCAGTAGGTTCTCATGGCGGGATACTCCGGTACTCCTCTCCCTAAGAAGCTCGGCATTAAGGACAAATCTCACGTTCTGCTGATCGGCATGCCCGCCGATGTCAAGGCGAAACTAAAGCCCGCGCTGGCCGGTTGTCGCGCAGGTAAGACTGGCCCTGTAGACTTTGCCATGCTGTTCGTGAAGAGCAGGGCCGAGCTTGAGAAGCAGTTTTCCCAGATCGCGCGACAACTGGCTCCAGCGGGGATGCTGTGGGTGAGTTGGCCGAAGAAAGCTTCCGGCGTCGTTAGCAACCTGGACGAAAATATCGTCCGCCGCATCGGCCTCCATGCCGGACTGGTGGACGTCAAAGTGTGCGCCGTAAACGAGATCTGGTCCGGATTGAAGTTCGTGATCCGGTTGAAAGACCGAACATGGCAAATCGTGGCTTGCTAATCCTGCTTCGGCACTGCGTAGTATCCGCTGCGCGCCTGGATTTTGTAGTCTTTGTTGTTGGCCTGAATTTGAATTTTACGGAACGTCCCATCCAGCTTGTCGTTGACCGGGGTATAGCCGACGCTGTATTGGCTGCGCAGCTCGTTGGCGATCTGGGCGAAGCCCTCTTTTAACTTGTCAAACTTGTTGCCTACTTCAATCACTCGCCCGCCCGTCTCTTTGGCCAGTTTGTTCATTTCTCCACCGCCAAAGCCCTGCCATCCGCCGCGGTCGGCGATCAATATGACGTAGCAGATCGAATCTGATTTCTGGGCAGCTTCGATGGCTTCCTGAATCTTGACCTTGCTGCCTTCGTCCTCCCCGTCGGTAAGCAGGATCATGGCCTTGCGCCCGACTTGCTGGGCCAGCTGATCGTGGGATGCGAGATAAACCGCGTCGTAGAGCATGGTGCAGCAGGCCTGGCTGAGGGTGGGCACCGGGCCTCCACCCATGCCGGGAGACATCGAACCTCCCCCGCCGATGCGGGTTCCGTTCATGGCTTTCTTGAGAAGCCTGGTTGAGCTGGTGAAATCCTGCAGGAGATTGACGTCGACGTCGAAACCCAGAACGAAGGCCAGGTCCTTTTCGCGCAAAACCTGGTCCAGGAACTGTCCGCCGACTTCCTTCTCCATTTCGAGCACCTGCCTCTGGCTGGGGCTGGTATCGATCAGAATGCCGAGCGTCAGCGGCAGATTGGATTCGGCGGCAAAATATTTGATGGTCTGCGGCTTGCCATCCTCGGCGATCTGGAACTGGTCTTTGGTCAGGTTCGGGATCAGGCCGCCTTTTTTGTCCTTCACATTGAAAAACAGCTGGACGACGTTGACACTCACCTTGAGAGTATCGGCCGGTTCCTGGTCATTCTGGGAAGCAGATGGGGAGGATTGCGCGAACAGGGCTACTGCTCCGATGATGAATATCAAAACGACCGCAAAAGCTGCACGGACCTTGGGCATGAGAGTTTTCCTGCGACGAATTTGTTAGTCTATCCTGAAGCGTTAGATGCACCAAATGGGTGGGGTCCGGCATCTGAAATAACGTCATACAAGAACACGGGAAGGTACCTTTGCTGCCAGCGATCGGTTGCCGTCGAGACTACGGATTTTTCGCGATCTTATTGTTGTTTTTGGCGTTAGGGACGGGGCTGGCACAGCAAGACAAGCCAAAGCAGGACATTCCAGACGCGCCGTCCGCTGTCCAACCTCCACCGCCAGCGCCGCCTCCAGCCGCGGCTCCGGAGAACAAAACGGAGTCCGCCCCGGCTCCAGAGCAAAACGCTCCTCCGGCCAGTGACTTGCCTCCTTCTTCTACCGACCCGGGGAGCGCGCAGGGGAACGACGCCAATTCGCCGCCTGCCATGGATATCAAGACGGTTCCCGAAGACGGGTCGGCCAAAGCCCAAACCCCGGCTCAGGAAGAGCTTTTCAAGATCGTAACCCGGGTCAACCAAGTTATTGTTCCAGTGCGGGTGACCGACGATTCCGGTCATCTGGTCAGCGGCCTGTTGTCGTCTGATTTTTCGGTTTACGAGAATGGCGCCAAGCAGTCCCTGAATTTCTTCACCAGCGATCCATTCGCGCTCTCGGCAGCCGTAGTGCTTGATCTGGGAATGCAGGATGTCGCGTTGCAGCGGGTAAACCAGACTTTTTCCGCTCTGCAGGGGGCGTTTGCCCCGTTTGACGAAATCGCGGTTTATGCTTACAGCACGAATGTGACCCGGCTCGGCGACTTTATGGCCATGGGCCGTCGGCTGGATGCTGTGCTGAACAGCGTGAAAACTTCCCGCGGCTCGAACGATCAGGTGCCGCAACTGGGAGGTCCGCTGGGACCGCAAGGGCCCTCGGTGAATGGCGTGCCAATCGATTCGCCGGTCACGCCGGTGTCGACACCGGCCAAACATGCGCACGTGCTGAACGACGCCATCCTGCGCGCCGCGCTCGATCTCGGTAAGCGCGACAAGACGCGCCGCAAGATCATCTTCGTGATCAGCGACGGCCGCGAGTACCGCAGCGATGCCAGCTACAGTTCAGTCCTGCAGGTCTTGCTGTCGAACGGCGTCATCGTGTACGGGATCGCGGTCGAAGGCTCAGCCATCCCCGGCTACCGCAAGCTGGAGAAGCTGCGCATCCCCGGGCAGGGCTACAGCAACATCCTGCCGAAGTACGCCAATGCTACCGGCGGCGAAATCATGAGCGAGTATTCGAAAGCCGCAATTGAGAGCGTCTACCAGCGCGTGGTGGGCGATGCCCGCAATCAGTACACGCTCGGCTACGTGGCTCGGGCCACGCCCAGCGACACCCGCCGGGAGATCGAGGTGCGGGTGAACCGCCCGGGCTGCAAGTCTTCCGATTTGCGTCCCTGCGTGGATGTGTTTGCCAAAGAAGGGTACTACCCGCTGCCGGCGGGGCGGTAGGGATTCGAGCTTAGCGAATCCCTACCAGGCCTTTTGCCGATTCAGCCAGCCTGGCGGAGTCGTAGCCCACGCCATTCTTGAAAACAATTTCTACATTCTCAATGTCGTCGATCCTGGTCGACGGATCGCCCTTGATCACGACCAGGTCGGCTTGCTTGCCACTGGCGACGGTGCCGATGCGGTCCAGTTCTCCCAGATACTGGGCGCCGTTGTAAGTGGCGATGTGGATGGCTTCGAGCGGCGTAAAGCCGGCTTCGACCAGCAACTCTACTTCTCTCTGATCGCCGAAGCCGGGAATCACGCCTCCGATACCGGTGGGATCGAGGCCGGCCAGCAGCAAGCCGCCGGCTTTGACGAAGGCCCGCTCGAATTCCATTTCTTCTTTGAACAATGCGCCCCAGGGACGTGGATTCTCCGCGCCTGTCTTTGGATCGCGCCGAGGGAGGTCGAGCCTGACCCGGCTTTCCAGAAATTGGTTGCGGGCCTCGGGCGACATGGCGTCGAGAATCCGCTGTTGAAGCGGTGTCCTGTCCGGCGCAAATAGTTCGAACACCGGCAGCGTCGAGGTAACGGCGACGTGATGGGCTACCAGGTCGCGGATGGTTTCCTGGATCGGCGCGTCGCTGACGTGCATTTTGACGAGTTCGCTGGCCACATCCATTTCATTGGGGCACTGGTCCGGCTTCTTCTGGGAGAAGAATTCGGTATCCACGGTGAGTCCGTGTTCCAGGTCGTCAATTCCCAAGGCGGCGGCCTCGCGAAATCCCACCGAGCACAGGTGCCCGGTCACTTTCACTCCCCGCTTGTGGGCCGCCTCGATGGCAGCTCCCAGCACAGCGCGGGAGATGAAGTTATACGCCTTGAAATTGTCCACGCCGCGATCGATCCAGTAATTGACGGTGGCTGCCGCCTCCTCGGGAGTCTTGAGGGGCACGCTCTGCGTCACCCAGGTACCCGGGCCTTCGAGATACGGTCCGGTCACGTGGATGTTCGGCCCGGCAACTTCCCCGCGATCGATTTGCTGCTTGAGATTCAAGTCGGCGTAAGGCTCGACCGATCCGGTAGTGCGGATGGTGGTTACGCCGCCCGCAAGATAAAGCGGAGGAAAGCTGATCGCCATCTCGTGAAATACTGCGTCTCCCGCGGGATAAAACATGTGGTCGTGCATGCCGACCAGGCCGGGGATGACCGAGTATCCGTGCAGATCGAGAACTTGCGCGTCCTTGGGCGGCGCGGCAGCGCCGTCCGTGATGGCCTCGATCTTGCCCTGCCGGATGAGGACGGTACGGTCGTCTGCCGGAGCAGCGCCCGTGCCATCGATCACACGCACGTGGGCTAAGGCGACCAGCGGCGCGTTGACTTTGACAAACTTCTGCACTGCAGGGGAGAGGGTTTGGGCCCCAAGGCCGGTCGAGAACAGCAACAAAAGAAAGACGATCTGGCGCATTCCTCACCTCGGAGCGGACGGTCGAATGTTAGGGGTTGAAAAGCGGGCTGTCAAACCCATGCCGCAAGGAAGTCGCCAGGAGCCGCTCTCAAATCGGCCCAAATTGTCCTCGTGACCCCAAATCCTCGAAAAAAGCGCGCTTATTGATGAGGTACAAGATCGTTGCTCGCCTCAATTTCAAGTCACAGGAAGAAGAACAAATGAAAAGTCAATCGAATGTCGCCCCTGCACCGCCCACGAAGGGTCCGGTGGATAAACCCGCACACCTTCTTGTCATACTGCTCGCCCTGAATGTCGTAGCGCTGGTGGCACAAACCGACGCGCAATCTCTTGGCGCAAAAACCGCTCAACTGGTCCAAAGGTTTCAGGACAACACTGGTCAGCAATTCATGGTTGAAACTGAAATCGTTACCGACCGCGTGTACCCGGCAACCCCGCAACCCACGCCCGCCGAGCGTGCAGCCATGCTGGCAAGGTTTGAAGAAGAGGAAGGAGAGGAAATGCAGAACAGCAACGTTGCAGGCCCTCCTGGGCGGCCTTTGGTGCACGACCCTGAGACCCCAGTGCTCAGTTTGTCCGATGCCGCCATGCTTCCCGGTGCCCCGGCCCTTCCGGGAGACTTCGTCATTGGAAGGACCGAGATCAACACCAGTCTTCCGACTGAGGGCGGTGCACAGGTGGCGGAACCCCAGACGTCGAACATGGGGCTACACGCGTTTTATCTGAACAACACTCAGGCCGACTTTACAGCGGACGGTGGCGTGACCTTCACTCCGATTGATCTTGAGGCCCTCCGCAAGCCGCCCACCGATGCGCCCAACTACTGCTGCGACTCCAACGTGGTATACGACCCCTCACACTCCATGTGGATTGTCAGCCGGCTTTATCTAGACGCGGCGCAAACCCACGGAGTTATTCAATTGACGGTCATCAAGAACACGCCAGAACTTGCGTGTACCCGTTACATCGATCCCGACATCAACCCGAATGACAACAACATTCTTCCGGACTATCCGCAGCTCGGTCTCAGCGATAACTATCTGTACATCACCACCAGCGAGATCAAGAGCGGTTCATGGTTCCGCGACAAGATTCGCCGGACCAAGCTCGATGATCTGGCGGCATGTGCGAACTCAATTACCTTCAATTCGATTTCCAGCCAACATTCCGGAGTCAAACGAGTGTGGACACCGGTTCGCGGAGCACACGAAATCATGTACTGGGCACAATTTGAAAGCAGCACCCAGTTCCGTATTTATGCCTGGCCCGAATCTGCGACTACGTCAACCTCGGTGGTGAAGACCTTGCAACCCACCAACTTTGCCGATTCGGATTGCCGGGGCGGAAACAATGGCAAGGACTGGATTGCAAGCAAGGGTTGGGGAATCGGCGAAGGATTTCTGCGTGGTGCGGTGGCTCGTGGCGGAGTCGGATCCAACAATCCAGAGGAGTCTCGCTTGCAGTTCTATTGGAACGGCGGCGCCGATTCCACCCATCTCCAGGCCTTCATTCGCTCTGCGGTCTTCCAGTTGCCTGCGATGACCCTGCTGGATGAGCCCAACATCTACAACCCCAACTTTTGCTACGGTTATCCGGATGTACACCCGAATGCCCGCGGCGACCTGGCGCTGACTCTTGCGTTCGGAGGCAAGGCCGGCGGGGGTGGGCAGGGTTTGAGCGGCGGAGTTGCCATTGAAGACGAGTACACCGATGGTTACCGCGTGGACGTTGTCCACGAGACCACCGCTGGTACAGACATGCCCAACTCGCAACGCTACGGCGACTATTTGAGTATCAAAGCCGATCAGCCTTGTTCCATGTGGTGGACGGCGGCAAATTACGCCTACGTGGGTGGCGGCAATTGGTCGAACGTCGTGGGTCGCTACATCGAATTCGGCCGAGCACGAGACCAGGATTGCTGGAGCCGTTGGAAGGACACCGTACCGCCGAAACTACCCTGAAGCCCAGCTCTGGATATTCAGGACAGCCCGAGTGACCCTCGGGCTTTTTCCATTCGCGGGAAGGCGATGGAAGTCCGCAGCCACCGCCTCACTGACCCGCAGCCCGGGGAATTTGAGCGCAATTGGGACAAACAACCGCGCTCACGGCATCCAGGTGAAAATGTCGACGGGCGGCATCGGCTCCCGGTTCAGGATGATCTCAATCAAAGTCGTCGTAAACGGATAAAACAGCGAAGGATTTCCTGGCGTGCTGCCGTCGTAACCGGAGAGGTCGAGATCGACCGGGCCGAAATCAGGCGACGCAGCTGAAGAACCGGAGCCATAGCCCTGGTATCCGACCAGTTTTGTGCCGGTAGAAGCGATGATGCGGGCAAACAATTTCTTGCCTGAGACCTTGTCGGGCAACCGATCCAGTTTCACGTGGAAGCACCGGTAACTCTTATCGGCGGCGTAGGGGTGCACATCTTCCTCAAAGTCGGTCAGGGTGGTTTCGCTTTTTCCGTCCGCGCTCTTGGCTACGATCTGGATGGAATAGTCGGTAATGCCATTGCCGTGGCTGTCGACGGCGTGCACCACGAACTGTTGCCAGCGGTCTTTATCGAGCTTCGCTTTTGCCTGCTTCACAACAGCAGCGTTGGCTACATTCACGTTGTGGAAGCTCGCAAAATCAGCCTGCGAATTCACCTTCAGTGCCGCCATCACCAGGTCGATCAGTTCCTGCGGGGGCTCGCTCATGATCTGATTGTGATTCAACCCTGCCACCGGGATCAGAGGAATGTCGAGCAGATTGCTCCAATCCGCCCACTGCAGCCCGCCTTTCGGAACTCCGAGATTCAGCGTGATTTTGCGTGTGTTCAACGCCACCGCCGACCAGCGCACCACGCCGTCGCTGCCCAATTGCTCGCCGGGCATGAAGATTTCGGCAATCTTGCCGTAGTCGTCTGTCCCGTCGAAGACGAAGACGTACGGGGTATCGTTGTTCGGCCCATACAACTTGGTGTCGATCAAGTCTTTGTGGGCCAGGTCCCAGGTGAACTCGCTGCCCAGCTCCAGATTGCTCAGGACCAGATCGCCGGAATCGAGGAAGTCAGGCCCAAGATGCTTGTTCCCCTCAAAGATCCTGCCCAGCAAACTGCGTCCCTTTGCCGCGATGGGAGAACCAAACGTCGCGGGAGCCAGCGCGACCAGATGCTTCAGCAGGCCCCGCCGCGAGACCGAGGTATTCGACGCGGTAAGCCAGGCCCGCATCACCAGCATGCCGGTCGAATGCACGATGGCGTCAAACGGAGTCCGATCCAGGCCTCTTTCATGGAGACGGTAGTCGAAGCCGGTGGCAATGTCATCCACGGTGACTTCGTTGTTCAGGGTGACGTAGTTGCCAATGGAGATATCCTCGACTTTTCTGCCGGCCGCCAGCAAGGCGGCCCTCCACTTCGAAAAGGCATCTCCGCTGCTGCCGTAACCGTGGACAAGTATTAAGGGATTAGGCATGGTGAACTCCTAAATATAAGTGCGCGTGGTGACCTCAGAATTTACCTTTTTGATATGCGTGGCAATATACCACCGATGGCCGAAAGGATCGCGTGCTCAACGATCTCAAGACTTTGAAACGCAGATACCGCGGAGAACCGCCGCAGAGTGCGCTGAGCAAGCTCGAACTTACTGAAATTCGACAAGACGGCCGGAAGAGTGAGTGAAGCGGCGTGCAGTTCGACGCAAAAGCTTGGGGCCTTCCATTCCCGCCGGAGGGGGTCTAGCAGGAACGAATGGCCCCATCTTCTTGGGGGATTGATTTGTACAACACAATTTGTCTCCGCCCGGTCAAATCCGTTTTCTGTTACGAAATCCGGACAAGAGCGCTAAACCACTAATAATCCATGCAATACAGGTGGTTAGCCGAGTTGTCAAAACTGATTCAGCCTTCCGAATGGAGTTCTTGACTCCCGAAAAGCGAACTTAGGTTGATCGATAGCCATTTTTATGCGGTCAAAGGCAGCGGAATTCGATCGGCGGGTCTAGTCCGTAGGAGCCGGTTTTGATGACCTTAGTCATCTGGTCTGCGTGACTCTAGTCTTCCTACACTAAGAGGGCTGTGGAAACTGTTGCGTGTTCCATAAATTACTGATTTTTCAGGCTTTCCAGCGGTATGCACCGGATTGCGGCAGGCCGAGATGAGCCAGAACTCTAAATGCGAACTCGCGAGCCATAGCATCCAAGGTGGATGGGCGATTGTAAAACGTGGGGATGAGCGGAAACAGCGTCGCACCCGCGTCCGCAGCGCGGTACATATTGCGGATGTGGATCTTGTTAAGCGGCGTCTCGCGCACGCAAAGCACCAAGGGGCGCTTCTCCTTAAGGCATACATCGGCGGCTCGCTCAATGAGGTGGGAGGCATCGCCGCTGGCGATACGCGCGAGTGTGCCTACGCTGCAAGGGATAACCACCATCGCATCAGCGGGATAGGAGCCACTGGCGATATTGGCACCGATATCCGCATTGGACTGGAGATGAATCTTGCGGCCGGTTCTGCCGATGATCTGATTTACGAGGTTGCGGCGGCCCCGGAGGCCGAGTTCCTCCGCCATAACGCGCAAGGCACTGTCGGACGCGATGAAGTTGACGGTTTGCACCCGCGGATCGCGCTCCACGGTGAGCAGGAAGTGTTTGAGGAACAGCGAACCGCTGGCGCCGGTGGTGGCTACCGTCAGATTTTCGGGCGCGTGGCTGGGCAAGCAGGGTCCTCAGAGAGTCGAGCCCTGAGCATAGGGAGAGGCTGGCTGACAAGTCAAGGGTGGGCACGGAACGCGCTTTCCCAGGCGGCTGCTTGAGGCGGGCTGGCAGGCAAGTGCACAACAACGAAAGGCGAATGACGGGTAACTGATGGCGAGCTCTACCAACACTCTCGGATCGCGACGCAACGCGGCGCAGCTTCACGCCCTGGCGGGCGTGGAACGCGAACTGCGCGCCAGCGACTCGAGCGGGCGCCGCAAGTACCTGCGCGAGTTTGGACAGGCCTTCCGCTCCTACGACGCGGTTCTTCCACCGGCTCAGCTGGCGGAAACCGTTAATGCCGCTGACGTCCTGCTGGTCGGCGACTACCACGCTCTGGCCGCATCCCAGCATTTCGCCGCAACCCTGCTGGAAGAGCGCGCCCATCCTGGCGATCGCCCCGTCGTACTCGGAGTTGAAACCATTTTTTCGCACCACCAGCACATCCTCGAAGAATGGTGGCGCAGGGAGATCCAGGAAGAAGAACTGCGCGAGCGCATCCGCTTCGATGCCGACTGGGGATACGACTGGCAGCCTTTCTACGATCTGCTGGTCACCGCCCGCCAGCATGGCGAGGCGATTTACGGCCTCGACTGCATGCCGCGCGAAGACTTGCGCAAGATCGGCGCGCGCGATCGTCACGCCGTGGACAAGATTGCGGAAATGCGCCAGCGGCACCCCAAGGCAGTCATTGTCGTGCTTTTTGGCGAATCGCACCTGGCCCCGGAACATCTGCCGCGTCTTTTGCGCCAGCGGTTGTCCGGCCAGCGGGTGCTCACCGTGCTGCAGAACGTCGATCCGCTTTATTGGCAGGCAACCTCCGAACGACACGACCCGGTCGAAGCCGTGCGCGTGAACCGCAACGTGATCTGCGTCTTCAACTCGACGCCTCTCGAGAAATACGAGAGCTACCGGCTTTACCTTTCGCGATGCCAGGCCGATGCCGGCCAGCCGGACCTCGTACCGACGATCTACAACCTGATCGACAGCTTGCTGTGTTTTCTCGACATCAACCAGTACTCGCCCCACAACTCGACCCAGCCCAAGTTCCTGGTGGACTTGTTGCCCGAGGTTTACACCAGTGCGTCGAGCGGAAGGCTGCGACAGCTATTGCTTCGTTCTGCCAGCGAAATCCACAAATTGGCCGGCATGCTGCAACGGGTCGAAGCCCAGGGCACGGTCTACTTGCCATCGATCAACGCTTTCTACGTTCAGGAATTTCAGATGATGTACGCGGCTGAAGAAGCGGCACGATTCCTCCATCACGCCTGCCGCGGATTGCCCATGCGCCGACGCGGGCAGGGCGCGGCGCAGCAACCACGAGATCGTTTTTACGCCAGAACAGTCGAGCATGCACTGGCCTACTTCGGCTGCCGCGTGCTGTATCCGGCAAGGCCCGCCGTGCGCGAACCGTCGGGATGCACCCTGACGGCAAAGTTCTGCCAGGATCGCTTGCGCGAGGCCTTGCGTTGCGGCCGCACGCAATTTGACGCGATCGCACAGAAGCTCGGGTACATGCTGGGCAGTGAACTCTACGACGCCTACCTGCGCGGCGGCGTCAGCCGCACCGCGCTGCGCCACCTGTTCCTCGCTCATATCGAAGAGCCCGGCAAGGCCCTGGAGACTGTCCAGGAAATTGCCCGCAAATGCCGCGCCAGCCGTAAAAAGCCCTGCCATTCGGTGAAGTAAGCTCCTAGCTCCTAGCTCCTAGCTTCTAGCTACTGGCCTCACACCTCGCTGCTTCTGGTTTTGCTTTAAGCTAGAAGCTAGTGGCTAGAAGCTAGTAGCTGATACTCCCATGACTCCCGAATCCATCCGCGCGCTCTTCGAGCAAGTCCGGAAGAAAAAGCTTTCCCCCGATGAAGCGGTGGAGAAGCTTCGCCATCTGCCCTTCGAAGACCTGGACTTCGCCAAACTCGACCATCATCGCCCCCTGCGCGCCGGCATGCCCGAGGTTATTTTCGGACAGGGCAAAACTCCTGCACAGACCGCGCAAATCTTCTCCCGGCTGGCACGGCACGGCGGCAACGTCCTGGCTACCCGCGCTGACGAAAAACAGTTTGCCGCGGTGAAGAAGAAAGTGCGCGGCGCAGAATATCGAGAGCTGGCGCGAGCCATTGTTTTGCAGCGCGATGGCAAGAAGTACGGAAAAGGCACGATCGCTGTAGTTTCAGCCGGCACCAGCGACATTCCCGTCGCCGAAGAAGCGGTGGTGACCGCCGAAGCCATGGGAAATGATGTCGAGCATCTCTACGATGTAGGGGTTGCCGGAATTCATCGCCTGCTGGCGAACCGGGGCACTTTGACCAAAGCACGTGTGGTCATCGTTTGCGCCGGGATGGAAGGGGCCCTGCCTAGCGTAGTCGGAGGCCTGGTCGGTGCGCCGGTGATTGCCGTGCCCACCAGCGTCGGCTATGGCGCGGCGTTCAAGGGCGTGGCAGCGTTGCTCGGCATGATGAACTCCTGCGCGTCGAATGTCAGCGTAGTGAACATAGATAATGGATTCGGGGCGGGATACGTGGCGTCCATCATCAACCGGTTGTGACAAGAAAAGGCGCGGCTTGCGCCGCGCCTCTCACCTCGCCTCCGACCCACCACCCGTTATGACTTCTTCGCCACTTCCAGGTTGTTCTGCACGCTGAAGACGCCGAACACCTGCCCCGCCCGGATGCCCGCGATGTTCTTATCAGCCTGGCTCAGCACCGCGCCGTACAGCGTCACATGCCCGCCGTCCACCACGATGCGAATCGGTTTTCCCGGATCGATCGCGTAGCGGTTCAGCCCTGGGTACCGGTAGATCGCCCGTGCCGTTGCGATGCGAATCCGATCGTCGAAGGGCGAGGGCGGCAACACCTTTACGTTGTCGACGACGTCCTTCACGCCAGGCGTCCGGTTGACCAGCCACAGCGCGGAATCGCGGTTGTAGTCGGTGCGGGTTGCACCCTCGAGGGTCACGACGCCATTGTCAACCGATGCGGTGACGAAATTGAAAGCCTCGTCGTACCCGACCCGGTCGTAGTAGAGCTTGCGGTCCAACTGGTTTTCGAGCTGGCCATCAGCCACTTCCTGGCCAGCGACCGCAATCAAGTTGCGCACGCCCTGCGCATTGGCGATCTTCTTCACCTTCTTGGCCGCGTCCAGCTTTTGCTGATAAAGGTCCACGTTGCCGGTCAAAGTGATGATGCCGTCTTCAACCGTTGCCTGCACGCCGCGGAACTGCGCTTTCGATTCCAGTTTTTTGGTTGCCGTCGCCAGAATGGCGCTATCGAAACGCGCGGCGCCGTTGGTCTGCGCGACCAGACTGGTGCCGAGCAAAGTCACCGCCAGGAACAATCCCAAACCTCGAAACATCGATTTCATTGTTGTTACCTCCCACCGTTATTACTAAGAACCCGGCCGCCACCGAAAAGTCGCGAATTAACCGGGTAGTTAAATAGTTAGATTCGTCATAAACATTGGCGATTGTAAAGATTTGAGTTTTTTGTAAAGTATCCGTTACAACGACTATATTGCTGGAATGCCAGCGGATAGAAGAGTGGTGGACCGATCGAACCGAAGATCCTACAGCCTGGAGCAGCAGGCTTTTATCGCCGTGCTCCGGACGGCCGGTTGGATGGAATGGCGTGTCGCGGAAATGCTCAAGCCGCACGGCCTGTCACCCACGCAGTATAATGCCCTGCGCATCCTGCGCGGCGCCGGCAGCGAAGGACTGCCTTGCCGCGAAATTAGCGAGCGCATGATCAATCGCGACCCCGATATTACCCGCCTGCTCGTGCGCCTGGAGCACCGCTCACTGGTGCTGCGAAGCCGCGAGCCGTCTGACCGGCGTATTATCAAGGCGCGGATTTCGATGGCCGGTCTTGATCTGTTACAAAAACTCGACCGCAGAATCGACCATTTCCACCGGCAACTGCTTGGGCACATGGGCCGGCAAGAACTGACGTCACTGATTCGTCTGCTGAAAATTGCGGGCGGACTGCAAAGCTGAAATCAACCACTGAAGGAGGAGACGATGGGCAGCAATTCCGAGTTGTTACGTTCCTGGGGAACAACGTTGCTGCGGGTGGCCGTGGGCAGCGTGTTTGTGGCGCACGGCGTGTCGAAGCTGTTCATGGGATTTACCAACGTGGGCGATTTTCTTGTCTCCGCGGGAATTCCCTACCCTACGATCGCCGCGGTCGTTCTCACGATGGTCGAACTGCTGGGAGGCGTGGCCATGATCCTGGGAGTGCTTACGCGCTATGTCGCCATCATGCTGGCGTTTGACATGGCGGTCGCTATTCTTACGGTCCACCTGAAGAACGGCTTCTTTATGCCTGATGGTTCCGAATACGCGATGGTGCTGCTGGCCGCCAATTTGAATTTCATTTTGGCGGGCGGGGGAGCAGCGGAGTTGTGGGGGTTCTGAGCTGGAAAGCGGACGTGACACCGCCTGAACAACTATCGAGTCAATAGTGGTGACGGAGAGCCAACAAGCCGACAACCGTCACAGCCAAGATGGCAACGGAGAACACATAGTACGCAATCCTAAGCTTGGGCCAAACCCACATCGGCCACCGGTCCGATAACTTGTCGCCCAGCGTCTCGTTCAACCGCGGCGGCAGGGCTGCCTCGTCCGATCCGGGTGTCCAATGCGAGGCAATCCAGGTTGCCCTGAGATTAGACAGCAGTAGCGCCCCAATCAGCACTCTCATCACGCTTAGTCCAGCAGCCAGGGTATCGGTGGCATAACCCAGCAGGACAACCGTAGCGGCGAAGCGACTTCGTTCCCGCACGCCCACACCGCCTAGGTGATAGAACAGCAGGACCACGATGGCGCCCAGGGTTTGTCCGGTGAGAAGAAGGAATACGAATGACAAGACGGCCACCAGCGTGCAGACCCAGTAACCCTGCGCGCCGAGATAGTCCACGTCGCTTCCCGATTGGATAGTTGGCCAAAAGAGGCTCTTGAGGCGGCTTTCGCTCCGTGGCGTAGAGTCAGATAAACCGAGAATCTCCATGCCCAGAATTAGAGCGCATTTTGTCCGGCGGCGTCCAGGATTTAGGCTCGGCGGCGGGTTTTCCGTACCACTGTCTCGCTCTTGAACACCCTGTCGAAAATCTTGTCGACGTTGCGCAACTGGCGCTTCAGGTCGAATGCCCGCTCAATCTGCGCACGTGGCACTTTCCCAGTGATGGACTTGTCCTTCATCACCAGTTGACGAAAGTTCAAGCCCTCCTTCCACGCCCGCATGGCGTGCGTCTGCACCATGCGATAAGCGTCCTCGCGCGAGACACCGTGCTCGACCAGGTCCAGAAGCAATTGCCCGCTGAATACCAGGCCGCCGGTGCTCTCCAGGTTCGCCAGCATGCGGGCGGGATAGACGAACATCGTGTCCAGCAGGTTGGTTGTTTTCTGCAGCAGGTAGTCCACCAGAGTCGTCGAGTCCGGAATGATGACCCGTTCGACCGAGGAATGGGAAATATCGCGTTCGTGCCACAAAGCCACGTTCTCAAAAGCGGCCTGCGCGTTCGAACGCACAACCCGGGCCAGACCGCTGATCTGCTCGCAGGTCACGGGATTACGCTTGTGAGGCATGGCGGACGACCCTTTCTGCTTCTCGCTGAAGAATTCCTCCGCCTCGCGGACTTCGGTCCGCTGCAGGTGCCGGATTTCGGTGGCGATCTTGTCCAGGGTGCAGGCAATCACCGCCAGAGTCGCCTGATAGTGGGCATGGCGGTCGCGCTGGATGACCTGTGAGGAGACGGCCGCCGCCTTCAGGCCCAGACGGGCGCACATCTTCTCTTCCAGTTCAGGGCTGAGATGGGCGAATGTGCCGACCGCGCCGGAAAACTTCCCTACTCGCATCTCTTCCATGGTGTAGCGGAATCGCTCGATATTGCGTTGCGTCTCTGAATACCAGTTCGCCAGTTTGAAGCCGAAGGTGATGGGCTCGGCATGCACCCCGTGAGTGCGGCCGACCATGGGCGTGTCCTTGAATTCCCAGGCGCGCCGCTTGAGGACTTCCGAAAGCCGCTGCAGATCGGCGGCGATGATCGCAGACGCCTGCCGGATGAGCAGTGCCTGGGCGGTATCCACCACGTCGTTCGAGGTGAGTCCGTAGTGAAACCAGCGGGCATGTGGCCCTACGATCTCCGCCACCGCGGTGGTGAAGGCAATTACATCGTGCTTAACCTCGGCCTCGATGTCGTGAATGCGCTGCAAATCAAAGTCGGCACGTTCACGAATCGCCCTGGCGGCATCTTTCGGAACCAGACCCGCCTCGGCTAGCGTTTCGGTGGCGGCAACCTCCACTGCAAGCCAGTTGCGAAAGCGGTTTTCATCACTCCAGATGCGGGCCATTTCCGGCCGGGTATAGCGTGGGATCACGGATTCACCTTTTCTACGGAGTAACGGGGATCGCTGAACTGCGCGAGGGCCGCCACCCTGATCGTTGGTCTTAAGTCTGGGACTAAAGATTCTACCCGCTGGGGAGTTGGCATGCCAGCCCTGCTCCACGGCGCCGGGTTTGGCATGGATTATATATCGTGATACGATATAATTCGAAATGCCTGTTGCTCAGATGGCACGACCCGACGGCGCTAAGAAGTCCCTCAGCCAGATCGACTACGAATCCCTGGCCGAATTGCGCTATCAGATTCGCCGCTTCCTGCATTTCAGCGAGCAGGCGGCGCGCAAAGCCGGCCTGGAACCGAGCCAGCATCAACTCATGCTGGCCTTGAAAGGGCTTCCGCAAGGGACCCGCCCCCGGATTGGAGAATTGGCGGAGCGGCTGCAACTCCGCCATCACAGCACGGTGGAACTGGTCAACCGGCTGGCAGCAGGCAGTTTTGTACGGCGAGTACGTGACGGGGAAGACCGCCGGGAAGTGCTGCTTGCCCTGACCCCAAAAGGAAAAAAGGTCCTTCGCGAGTTGTCTCTTCATCATCGCGCTGAGCTGCGCACGCAAGGGCCAGCGCTGATCGAGGCGTTGTGGCGGGCAATTCACTCGGGCAAAGACGGTTCGAAGCCTGCGAGAGCCACACTCGCAGGCAAACGGAGAGTGGCTAAGAAATGACAAGAAATCAATCAGTAGAGAACCGGAACAACCAGCCACCGGCCACCATAGGAGCCACCGGGGCGCAGGTCGCGGATGTCCGACTTGCCGAGCCTGCGCAATTTCGCATGGTGCTGATGTCGTTTCTGGCGGGAGGCATCGGCCTGCTCGCGGGCCTCATCGCGTACTTGTTGTACAACCTGATTGGCCTGTTCACCAACATCTTCTTCTATCACCGTTTTGTGGCGGAATTCCTGAGCGCGCGGCACAACCAACTGGGATGGTGGGTGATTCCGATCCCGGTGATCGGCGGGCTGATTGTCGGGTTCATGGCGAAGTACGGAACTCCCAAGATCAAAGGCCACGGAATTCCAGAGGCGATGGAAGCGGTGTTGTTCAACCGCAGCCGCATCCAGCCGCGAGTTGCGATTTTGAAACCGATTTCTGCGGCGATTGCCATCGGCACCGGCGGCCCCTTTGGCGCCGAGGGTCCGATCATTCAAACCGGCGGCGCTGTGGGATCGCTGGTTGGCCAGGTCTTCCACACCACCGCGTCCGAACGAAAAGTGTTGCTGGCTTGTGGCGCCGCGGCGGGCATGTCGGCGACCTTCAACACGCCGATTGCGGGCGTGATTCTGGCGATCGAACTGCTGCTGTTTGAATTCAAGGCAAGGTCCTTCATTCCGCTGGTGATTGCCAGCACGCTGGCCACCGCGGTCCACATGCAACTGCTGGGCGCGGGGCCAATGTTCCAGGTAACCGCCATGGACTTTGGCGTACCGAGGGCCCTTCCCTTCTACCTGCTGCTCGGCGTGATCTGCGGGCTGGCGGCCGTAGGCTTCAGCAAGCTGCTTTACTGGACCGAAGACCAGTTCGAAAAGCTGCCCATTGATGAGTTGTGGTGGCCTGCCATTGGCGCGCTGGGGCTGGGCGTCATCGGGTACTTCGTTCCCCGGGTTCTCGGCGTTGGTTATGACACCATCGGCGACATCCTGAACGCCAACCTGGCATGGAAGATGCTGCTGATCGTGATGCTGGCTAAATCCGCCGCGTTAGTGATTTCGCTGGGATCGGGAACCTCTGGTGGTTTGCTCGCTCCCATGTTCATGTCGAGCGCGGCCATGGGCGGCGTATTCGCTCTGGGAGTGGACAGGCTCTTCCCTTCCGCCAACCTTTCTCCTGGGGCTTTCGCACTGGTGGCGATGGGCGCGGTGTTTGGCTCGGCTTCGCGGGCAACGTTTGCGTTCATCATCTTTGCATTCGAAATCACTCGCGACTACAACTCGGTGCTGCCGCTGATGCTGGTAAGCGTGATTGCCGACGGCATCGCCATGCTGCTGATGCCGCGAGCTTCCATCATGACCGAGAAACTGGCGCGCCGCGGGCTACACATCCACCAAGAATACGAAGCCGACGTGCTTCACCAGATGGCAGTTTCTGAAACCATGGACCGCGAAGTCCCGCAGGTGGCGGCGGGAATGAAAATCAGCGAGTTGGCCGACCGGATTGCGCGCCGCGATCCGGAAGTCAGCCGCCACCAGGGCCTGGTGGTTCTCGACGCCGAGGGCAAACTGGCCGGCATCATCACGCGCGGCGACGTCATGCGCGCCCTGGAAGCTGACCCCACGGGAGCAATGAGCGTTCTGGACGCCAGCACGCACAATCCAGTGGTGACCTATCCGGATGAACTACTGCACGAAGCGTCGGCGAAGATGTTGCGCAGCAATATCGGCCGCCTGCCGGTGGTGGAGCGCAGCGACTCGCAGAAGGTCGTGGGTTATCTGGGCAGGCCCGGAATCATGGCGGCGCGCTTGCGGCGACTGGAAGAGGAACATGTGCGAGAGACTGGCTGGTGGCGAAGGCGGAAAGCGTGAGACGTCCTAGTGGGACTTTCCCTGCGCGGCCGCGATCAGCGGCTTCAGCGCCCTGGCTGAAACCCCCAACGTCCCGCCGGAGAAGCCATCCAGATAGGCAGCGTTAATTCCGATCACTTCACCTTTGGAGTTGAAAACCGGGCCGCCGCTGCCGCCGTGGGCGGTGGGAGCGTCGTAGATCAGCTTGTCGCCGACCACGTCGCCCAGGTGTCCGCAGGTGGCCGAGGGGCGAATCAACGAGAGAGCGGCCAGCTCGTTGGCTGCGCCAATGTCATCGTGACGGAACGCCAGGCGCTCGTACACGGCGGGCGGAGATTTCGCCACCATGCCGAGAACCCCCATGGGGTAGCCGACTACGGAAACCAGTTCGCCGGGGGTTGGAACATCCTCTGCCAGAGGCAACGGCCGCAACTGGCCAGCTTCCTGAGAGTCGGCGATCTGCAGAACCGCCAGGTCCCCCTGAGAGGACAGAACTGCGGGTACAACGTTGACGGGCGCCGCCATTCCAGGAAAAAAAGCGATCAATTTCTCCAGCCGCGGAGTCGCGCCCCTGCGCAGCAGGGCGTTTGACTCGGCATCCTCATACCACGGCTCGGCCACATGGCGATTGGTCGCCAGCAGTCCGTGGGCCACGACAAAGCCGGTTCCCGAAATGCGGGCCCGCAGCAGCGGCGCCTTTCCCTGAAACCCCACCTGATAAACGCCGAAAACGTAGCAGATGGAGTTGCGGTAACGGTTCAGCACCAGGGCAGGCATCGCCTGCTCCTGCTTCAGCTGTTGGACTTCGCGATTCAGCTTCTGTACTTGCTGCTCGAAATCCCTGGTGCTGGTCGCAGGATAGTAATGGACCAGCAGAAGCGCGGTGAAGATCAGAAAAATGACGAGAATGGCCTGCACGGTCCGCTGCCAGATGCTGCAAACCGGCTCCTCTTGCTGTAACCCTGCGTCGCTCTCTGCCATGGAAGTGAGCGCTGCTGGTGGCGGCGGCGGGGACAACGCGAGCCACGAAACAACGGTGAGCCTCTATGCTCTCGCGACCGGTGGAGGTTTCCTAGGGTACGGAAGATGATGTACCGGAGGGTGGCGTATGTTGTTATTAACAAAAGACTAGTATGGCCCGCAACTTAAGGCTCCTTGACCCCGAGGCGCTTCGCCATGGCGTCGTAGAGAAAGCCTTCCCCCTGACGGTAAGGCTGCACCCACTCCCCATCGATCACAAACTGGGGGATGGCGCGTTTACCCGTATGCTTGATGACTTCTTCGGCAGCCCCCGGCGTAGCCTCGATGTCGACTTCATGGAAGGGAATGTTGTGCTCTTTCAAAAAGCGCTTGGCTTCCCGGCAGTCGGGACACCAGAAAGCGGTATAGACAGTCAGTTCCATGCCTCGATATAGATGCGGCAAAGCCTCGCAAGTTTCGGGAGGGAAAACCATTACCACAGAGGGCACGGAGAAATCACAGCGGTTTTTCTCGGCGCTCTCTGAGCTTGTAAATATTAGTCGATCCTCACCACTCCCGGCGCCACTGCCGCAAACTTGGTCATCACTGCGGGATCGTGCCCCGGAACAATCAGCCGCGGGCTCGCCGCCAACTGCTTCATGCGGTCCTGGGCACGCAGGTTCGAAGCTGCGTCTAGCGTGGCCGCGATCGGCAGGTGTTTTTCCAGGTTCTCATAGAGATACATATTGTCGCTGGCCAGGATGACGGTTCCCGCGCTGGTATTCACTCCGACATACTGCGACTGGTAAGTATGCTTGCCGCCGGTGTAACAGACCACGCCCGGCAGAATTTCTTTGGCATCACCATCGACCAGGCCCACACGCCCTTCCAGGTTGAGCTTGACCAGTTCCACTACATCCTCGGGATCAATCCCCCCGTGGGTATTTTGCGCTTGCCAGGCTTCGCCGGCGTAGTACTCAAATTCTTCTTTTTGAATCCAGATGCGGGCCTTGGGAAATAGATCCATGCCATCGGCGTGGTCCCAGTGCATGTGGGTGATGACGATGTCAGTGATGTCCTCCGGCTTGAGGCCGGCTTTGGCGACGGCGTCGGAGGGCTTTACGTAATCGGCGACGTGCCACTCTTTGAAGAAATGCTCGCGAAAGAAACCAGCGTCCACCAGAATGTTGCGGCCATTGCCCCGCACCAGCCAGACCAGCATGGCGATATCGAGCTTGCGCACAGGATCGGCGCCTTGAACCAGTTGCGCCACGGGGAACTCCGGGAGCATCGCGTAACGGATGGCATAGACCTCATATTGCGGTTTGGACTGGCCCCAGGAAGGCAGCGCAATCAAAATGACCAAAAGTAAAAGGCGAAGCGATTTCATGGATGGATCCCCGAGTCGACGGGGGAATTTTACCTGCGGAAGCGCGCGTATGGAGAAAAATCTGGCGCATTACCCGACGCTTGCGAACGCCCTTACCGGGAACGTCCCAAATCCCTTGACCTTGACCGGCACCGCGAAGAAACGGAACTCCCCTGCCGGCAACGCGGCCAGGTTGGTCATGTGCTCGACGATGGGGATTTCGTTTCCCAGAAGAATCGAGTGCACCGGGCGTCGTCCGTCGCCAACGTCGTCGATGTTATACGAATCGATGCCTACCATTGCGGCTCCTGAGTCGGCCAGAAATTTGGCTGCGTCCTCGGTGAGGAATGGATGTCCCTCGAAATACTGCGGGGTATTCCAGTGCCGCGACCAGCCCGTCTCAACCAGGACCGCCTTACCTGCCAGGTCCCGCGGGAAGCAGGACTTGTCGACCGCCAGTTCGTCTTTTGCGACGATCTTGATAGCTGGCAAGTTGGCTAGTTTCTCTAGATCCAGTTTCGATAAATCCTTGCCGTCGGCATAGCGATGGAACGGAGAGTCGAGGTAGGTGCCGGTGTTGGCCACCATCTCGATCTTGCCGATCTGAAATTCAGTTCCCGGCGCGTAGAGCTTGCGCGAAGCTTCGCGGCTCAGGTAGTCGCAAATGAGGGGCGCGGGCAGGCCCTTGTAGGTCACCAGCCCGTGCTCGACGGTGTGGCTGAGATCAATCAGCTGCGGGTTCTTGGCTATCGGCATAAGCGGCGCGGCCTCGCATACGAACTCCGGCGGCGACGGCAATGGTGATCCAGACGACATTAACGAAGGTCGACGGGTAGGCGTGATAGTAAAACGTGTTCACGATCAGGCCCAGGCTGCCGAGTCCGTTCAGCGCCTGATAGGAAGCAGAGTCCGCCCGCATTCTTCGGAACGACACCAGCCCATAGGCAATTAGAAGCAGGCCTGCTCCCAGCCATCCCGCGGCGTCGATCATAAGTTTTGTCATGCGAAGCCCCGGCGAGCCTATACCCGCTCCAGTTCCCTGTGCGTCCGTTCGTTCACCACATTGCCGGTATTTAGCGTTCCTGCCGGCTCGAACAGCAGGAACCAGCATTCCTCGTCGGCGACTGGCTTGTGCTCAACACCTCGCGGCACGACGATGAATTCGCCTTCTTCAATCCATTCGTGATGGTCGAGGAACTCCATGCGAAAACGGCCTTTGACCACCAGAAACATTTCGTCTTCGTTGTCATGATGGTGAAACACAAACTCACCTTTGATCTTGTCGAGTTTGACCATCTGGCCGTTGAGCTCGGCGGCGACGTACGGCTTCCAGTATTCCTTCACAAGGGCGAATTTCTGCGCAATGTTGACCTTCTCGATCACAATATCCTCCTCAGATTCGCTGCTGACTGGCGCTTACGCTTAGGATTACTGCCAAGGCACGGAGGTCGCAAAGAAAAACGCCGCCCGCTAAGGCGGCGGCTATTTGTTCAAACGCCGGGCTCGAAAAGAATGGCCTAGGCCTTTCCTTCGTCTGCCGAGGGGCCATACAGGGCGGGAACCGGCTGGTTGTTAAGCCGAAGGTACACCGTAAGCTGTCCGCGATGGTGGGCCAAGTGATTGAAGGTATCAGCGATCATCACGTAACGCGGAGATTTCTCCATCAGGCGCCCTCCGGCCAGCAGCTTCCAGTCTTTCATGAGGTGTTCGTCGGTCGTATTCTGCAAAGCCTTGCGGCACTTCTCGGCGGCATCTTCGAGGGCCGCGGCCAGCTCTTTGCGGGTCTGCGGCTGCGCCGTCCGCTGGCGTCCACCCGCGGGGTTGATGTCAAACTCGTCGGTGTTGATGATCATTTCGATCCACGACGGCATGGTGGCGCAGATGCTGGCCAGATAGCCAAGCGGCATCGATCGCTCATGCGGTTTCCAGTCGCCGCGTCCTTCAGGGACACGCTCCAGGGTGTGACGTGTTCCGGGAAGTTCGCGCTCTAGTTCCGCCAGCAACCACTCTGTCATTTTCATGTCTCATCCTCGCGAGGGGCAGGGTGCCCTGATTTCAAGAGCGAGAATATCGGGACATATATGACATCTCATGTCATAATTCCGCGACGAAAATTGAGGAAGTGCGAGTGAAGGCAGACCGGCTGTTGTCGGCATTGTTATTGTTGCAGGCGCATGGGCGGATGAGTGGCCGCGAACTGGCCCAGCGGCTGGAAGTCTCCGTCCGCACCGTGCACCGCGACATGGATGCGCTGAGCGCCTCGGGCGTCCCGGTTTACGCCTTGCGCGGCGCCCAGGGCGGGTGGCAACTGGACGAAGGCTGGCGTACCCAGGTTCCCGGCCTGGACGAAGTGGAATTGCAAGCCTTGCTGATGGCGCAGCCCCGGGTCATCGGCGATTCACGCCTGGCAGCGGCGGCGGAGCGGGCACTCGGAAAGCTCATGGCGGCCATGCCCGGCGCCATGCGGGAGCAGGCGGTCTCCATCCGGCAACGGCTCTACGTGGACACCACGGCATGGCGCGGCACCAGCGAAAACCTTGCGACGCTGCCCATCGTGCAGGAGGCCGTGACCCGCGATCGAAAGCTGCGGATTACGTATCGGAAACCGCGGGCCGACCGCTCGGTGCGAGTGGTCGATCCGTTGGGACTGGTGGCCAAGGGCAGCACCTGGTATCTGGTGGCGGATACTTCCAGCGGATTGCGGACCTTTCGCGTATCACGGATCGAAGCCGCTGTCATCCTCGACAAGCCCTGCAAGCGTCCTTCCGGCTTTGATCTGGCCGGGCACTGGCGGAACTCGACGGAGAAGTTTCGGGAGGGATGGCAGAAGATCGAAGTAGTGTTGCGGCTCAACGCCCAAAAGTCGTCGAACCTGAAACGCTGGATGGGATTGGAAGTCGTGCAAAGCGGCGACGGGTGGGAAACAGCGCGGATGCACTTCGACCACCCCGAAGAAGCGGTGTTCGTGATCCTGGGGATGGGGAAGGGCGTAGAGGTTCTGGAGCCGGAGAGTTTACGGGAACGGGTGGTGGGGGAGATCAGGGCGATGGGGGAAAAACTTGGGCCACGGATTGACACGGATTAGCACGGATTTCTTCTTAGGTTTATCCGTTGCATCCGCGTACATCCGCGGCGAATGGTTTTGAGTCCAAAAGCAAAAGCCGCCAGCTTGCGCCGGCGGCTGAGATTTGCTGAGCTTCGCTCAGCCAGACAGCCGGGGGCGGCTGTCCCTACGTGATCAGTTTTCGTACAGCAACACGCCTTCGGTGGGCTTTTCCGCGTCCACCGGCCTGTAGTACAGCTTGTTGCCCTCGAGGAAGACCTCGATGAACGCCGGCCGGGTAGCGATCGTACCCTGAATCAACGCCTCCGACAGTGGGTCTTCAATGTACTTCTGCAAGGCCCGCCGCAACGGACGCGCGCCGTAACTGCGATCGCCGAGCGTCTGGCTGAGGATCCATTTCTTGGCCTCGTCGGTCACCGTCACCGTGATCGCCTTCTGCGCCAGGTTCTGGTTCAGAAGATTGACCATGAGCTCCAGGATCTGGATGAGATCGCTCTCGCCCAGCGCGCTGAACAGAATCACTTCGTCCAGACGGTTCAGGAACTCGGGGTTGAAGGTGCGCTTGACTTCGTTCTTGACCAGGTCTTCGACCTTCTCCGAAACCATGCCTTCGTTGCTGGTCTGGAAGCCCAGGCCTTCGCGCTTCATCAGGTGCCGCGCCCCGATATTCGAGGTCATAATGATGATTGCGTTCTTGAAGTCCACGGTGTTGCCCAGGCCGTCGGTGAGCTGGCCGTCTTCAAATACCTGCAGCAGGATGTTGAAAACGTCCGGGTGCGCCTTCTCGACTTCATCGAGCAGGACGACCGAATAAGGAGCACGCTTTACCCGCTCGGTAAGCTGGCCGCCTTCTTCGTAGCCTACGTATCCCGGAGGCGAACCGATCAGCTTCGAGACCGAGTGCTTTTCCATGAATTCCGACATGTCGAAGCGCACCAGCGACTTCTCGCTGCCGAACATGAACTGCGCCAGGGTGCGGGCGACTTCGGTTTTGCCCACTCCGGTGGGACCGAGGAATAGGAAAGAGCCAATCGGCCGGTTCGGGCTCTTGAGACCGGCCCGGGAGCGGCGGATGGCGCGTGCCAAAGCCAGAATCGCTTTGTCCTGCGACACGATGCGCTTGTGCAGCTCTTCTTCAATGCGCAGCAGCTTCTGCGATTCTTCTTCCTTAATCGAGGTGACCGGAACGCCGGTCCAGCGCGAAACCACGTCCTCGATGTCCTCCCGACCGACTACGCCGGTGGAGGATTCATCGAGGTGGTATTTTTCGCGAAGGGCGCGCAGGTTCTCGCGCTCCTTGCGTTCCTCGTCCGAGTAGAAGCGCGCCTTCTCAAACTCGTGGTTCGCGATGGCGTTCTCCATACGGTGGACGATGAACTTGATGTGCTTCTGGACTTCGGTCAGTTCCTCGGGCAGCGAAGTCTGGCGCAGCTTGACGCGCGCGCCAGCCTCATCGACCAGGTCGATCGCCTTGTCCGGCAGGAAACGGTCCGGAATATAGCGGTTGGAATGCGAAACCGCGAAATTGATGGCTTCGTCGGTATAGGTGACCGCATGGAATTTTTCGTAGCGGTCCTTAATCCCGAACAGAATCTTGGTAGCGTCCGCCTCGTTCGGCGGGGGAACCTTCACTGCCTGGAAGCGGCGTTCCAGGGACCGGTCTTTCTCGATCGACTTGCGATATTCACCTGGGGTCGTCGCGCCAATGCACTGAATCTCGCCGCGCGAGAGTGCCGGCTTCAGGATGTTGGCGGCGTCGAGTGAGCCTTCGGCGGAACCAGCCCCTACCAGGGTGTGTAATTCGTCGATGAAGATGATGGAATTCTGCGACTCCATCAGCTCTTTCATGATCGTCTTCAGCCGCTCTTCAAACTGGCCGCGGTACTTGGTGCCGGCCACGATCAACGACAGGTCCAGGGCCAGAATACGTTTGTCGGCGAGAAACGAAGGCACTTCGCCGTCGGCAATGCGCTGCGCCAATCCCTCGACAATGGCAGTCTTTCCGACTCCGGGCTCGCCGATCAGCACCGGATTGTTCTTGGTGCGGCGGCAGAGAATCTGAATCACACGCTCCAGTTCGCCCTCGCGCCCGACCAGGGGATCGAGTTGGGTATCCATTGCGGCCTGGGTAAGGTCGCGGGAGAATTCACTCAGCAGAGACGATTCGCGCTGACGCTGGGGCTGGGCTTTCTCCTGGCTGGTCCGGGCAAGTTCCTCGCGGATGGTCGAAAGCCGCAAGCCGCGCTCGTGCAGAATCTCAGCCGCAAAACATTTTTCTTCTCTCAGAAGACCCAAGAGCAGGTGCTCGGTTCCAATGTGCTTGTGGGAAAGCCGTTCCGCTTCCTCCGCGGCATAGGCCAGGACTCGCTTGCACTCGTTGCTTAGCGGCAGATCCACCGAGGTCGAGACTTTCTCCCGGATGGTAGTGTGTCCTTCAATCTGCTTGCGAATGGATTCAACCGACGCATGGGAGCGCAAAAAACGGTTGGTAAGGGCCTTATCTTCGCGCAGAAGTCCCAAAAGCAGGTGTTCTGTCTCAATGTAAGGGGACCCGAACTGGCTGGCTTCATAGCGCGCGAAGAAGATGACGCGTCTGGCCTTTTCCGTATAACGCTCAAACATAAATCCCTACCCCCCTGACCTGTCGCAGAAAGTGTTGAAAAAATCTGCGCTGCACAACCCCTTCGTACAGTGCAATCTGGCTGCCACCTTGCACACCTAAAGAATATCGTGACTTTCGTCCCGCGGCGTCAGTTACCAAAGGCACCCTTCGCTTTCCCTGCCGCAAGCACTTGCAACTTCATGTACCCCACATTGCAGTCTCTTTACCTCATCATTCCGGCGTTTCCCGGCAAAGTCAATCGCCATAACGTGCTATGCCGGCAACGTGTCCGGCGCAACTTCTTCCAAACACCCATTTTGCAGCCTCATTACGCGGTCGCAACGCCGGGCAAACATAACGTTGTGGGTGGCGATCAGGGATGTGAGCTGGCAGTCGCGATGGAGCCTGGCGATCAACTCGAAAATCGAATCGGCGGTTCGATTGTCCAGATCGCCTGTGGGCTCGTCCGCAAGCAAAACCTTCGGCTGGGTGATCAGGGCCCGCGCCAGCGCTACCCGCTGCTGCTCGCCGCCGGAAAGTTCGCCCGAGCGGTGATGGGCCCGTTGCTCTAGCCCGACCTCCCGCAACCAGCGTGAAGCTGGCTCGCGCACCTCTTCCCACGAGAGATTGCGGAGCAAAAGCGGCATGGCAACGTTCTCGAGCGCGGTAAACTCCGGCAGCAAGTAGTGGAACTGCCAAACAAAACCGATCTCGCGGTTGCGAAACTCCGCCGCGGCCTCTTCCGACAGCGAATTCAAGCGCGAGTGGGCGCAGTATACGTCACCTACGGAAGGGCTATCAAGAGCGCTGATGATGTGCAACAGGGTACTCTTTCCCGCCCCCGATTCGCCGATGATGGCAACCATTTCCCCCGCCGCCACCTGGAACGATAAGTTTTCAAAGAGCACCAGATCCGACTCACCGGACCGAAAAACCTTTCCCAGATTCTCCGTCCTTAGAATTGCCTCGTTACTTAGATGCAAATGGGGCACTCCTCGCCTCAGGGAATCCGGACCGGCAGGGTTTAGGCCCATCCGGTCGCCTAAGACCATTAAAACACGTGCCGCACGGCAATGTTCCTGCCGGGACTGCTGGAGACAAGGCTTCAGAAAAGACTGTACTGCAAGCCTCCCGAAGCCGGATGTGACCCCGGTCACTGCCGGATGACTGTAGGGAATTGACCCACCTATTCGTAGCGTAAAGCCTCAGCTGGCAGAATCCGCGCAGCCGACCAGGAGGGGTAAATCGTGGCAACCAACGAGATACCAACCGCAACCATAGCGACCAGGGCACCGTCGAGCGCGCGCGGAGCGAATGGAACGTAGTCGATCGAATAGACCTCAGGGGCCAGCGACAGAATATGATAGTGCCCGCCTACCCAGGAGAGAACGTATCCCACGACCAGACCAATCGCGGTCCCGATAATGCCGATGAGCAGACCTTGAGCAACGAATACGCGGCGTATCTGCGACTTGCGAGTCCCCATTGACATCAGGACAGCAATGTCACGCGTCTTCTCCATGACCATCATGATCAGCGAAATGACAATGTTCAGAGCCGCGACAAATACGATCAGGCCAATGGTGATGAAGGTGACCAGGCGCTCCAGGCGCAAAGCGCGAAAGATGGCTTTATTCTGCTCCATCCAGTTGGTCGCCATAAAACCTTTGCCGGCCGCTTGCTCAATCTCTTTCGCGATCTCACCCGCTTTATAAATGTCGTCCACCTTGAACTCAATGACGGATATCTCGTCCCCGAGACCGAAGAGCCGCTGGGTATCGCTCAGGCGGGAGAACGCCCACGAAAAGTCGTAGTCGTAGAAACCGGAGTTAAAGATTCCCGCAACCCGGAAGCGAGTGTATTTGGGAACAACGCCGAACGGAGTCAGTTCGCCTTGAGGGCTGGTGACCAGAACGACGGCGCCTACCGTAGCTCCGAGGTCGTCCGCCATGTCTTTCCCGAGGATGATCGGCGGCATCGCAGCGACCCGCTGCTCAACTCCCTGGAGCGCATCTGGAGAAGGACTTCCGGGTGTGGCGCGGGCGCCCTCGCCCGTGCTGCTTGCGTCCAGCGCATCCGCCGATCCGCTTTTCACCGTGTTCAGAAGATCGCTCACCCTTCGCTCATCAGCGGGGACCAGTCCTTTTAATACGGCACCCCGCGCTCGCGGCCCGCGCGAGATCAGGACCTGCTCATAGAGCGCGGGAGCGGCCGCGACGACATGCGGCTCTTTCTCCAGTCGCCGCATGAGCGGGCGCCAGTCCTGCATGCCGTCACTCATGGTACGCAGCAGGTTGACGTGCGAGGTTGAGCCCAGCAGGCGGTTCTGCAGGTCCTGGCGAAATCCGTTATTGATGGCAAGCGCGATGACCAGGGACGCGACTCCGGCGGCTACTCCGGCGATGGAGATGCCGGTGATTACGCCGATAAAAGCCTGTCGGCGTTTGGCCCTCAAGTATCGCCTCGCGATGAAGAGTTCAAATCGCATTAAAGCAGTCGTTGGTCGTTCGCCGTCGGTCGTTGGCTACGACTCCGAATTATACGGTCAAGGTGCGGTGGATTCCGCAGTCAGGAAATTGTGGCGGACCGGCCCTGTGCTATAACTCTCCTCAATGCCCACTCACCAGGGGTCAATTCGACTCTTCCAGGCCGCCGGCATCAACGTCTTCCTGCACTGGTCGTGGTTCATCGTGGCCCTCTATGAAATCAACGGCCGCAGCCGGAGTTACTCCTCGCTCGCCTTCAACGTAGTGGAGTACCTGGCCCTTTTTCTCATCGTTCTTATGCATGAGTTCGGCCACTCGCTGGCGTGCCGCCAGGTGGGAGGCACAGCCAACCAGATCGTGCTGTGGCCGCTGGGCGGAGTTGCCTATGTGGACCCTCCGCCGCGGCCGGGCGCCACGTTGTGGAGCATCGCCGCCGGGCCGCTGGTCAACGTTGCGCTGGCCCTGGCACTGTCTGGAATCGGCGCTTTGGGCCGGTCTTTGGGATGGTGGCAGGCCATGCCCGACTTGCACGCGCTGGTGCGCGCGGTCTGGTACATGAACTTCGGGCTGCTGATCTTCAACATCCTGCCCATCTATCCCCTGGATGGCGGGCAGATTCTTCGTTCGCTGCTGTGGTTTGTCCTGGGACGCGCGCGCAGCCTGATGGTCGCCACAGTTCTGGGCTTTATCGGCGTAATCGGGCTCATCGCCCTGGCGGTATGGCAGCAATCGGTCTGGTTCGGCGTGCTCGCCGTCTTCATCCTGATGAACTGCTGGGGAGGTTTGAAGCATGCCCGCTTCCTGTCACGGCTGGCGAAGTTACCGCGCCGGGACGGGTTCGCCTGTCCGCGCTGCAACACCGCCCCGCCCATCGGAGCCTATTGGAGGTGCGGCCAGTGTCAGCAACCATTCGACACCTTCGAAAGCCGGGCGGTGTGTCCGCATTGCGGGACCGCATTCCCAACCACCGGGTGCCTGGACTGCGGCGGGATTCACCCCATCAGCGAGTGGACCGCGGTCGGCGGGCAAACCTACACCATCACCGGCCAGTAAAAGGCCGCTCGGGTCGATACAGTTAACGATTCCGTTAAATATTTCTTGACAGGCTTCCCGGCGATCGTATATTTAACACAATGGTTAAGCAACAGCGGCGCGTAGACGCGGTATTCGCGGCATTGGCTGATCCGACGCGGCGACGCATTCTGGAACGCCTCAGTCGCGGCGGAGAAAGCCAGGTCACCAGCCTGGCCCGGCCGTTTCGCATGTCGCTGCCGGCAGTTTCCCGGCACCTGCGGGTGCTTGAGAGCGCGGGACTGATCAAGCGGCAGCGCCATGGCCGCGAGCACCTGATCAGTGCGAACACGGCCGGATTGAGTGAAGTGCGAAAGTGGATGGCCCAGTGCGCGGCGGCCTGGGATTCAGGCTTTGATGCTCTTGACGAACTCCTCCAGGAGCAGATGCGAAAGGACAGGAATTCATGAAATCCGATGTAAAGATGGGCGACAACCGGTTGCAAATCACCCGAATCTTCGACGCTCCACGCGAACGTGTGTTCGCCGCGTGGAAAGATGCCAGCCTGCTCGAGCGCTGGTCCGGGTGTAAGGACACGCTCAAAATGGAATGCCAGGTGGATTTCCGGGTAGGCGGCTCTTTCAGCCAGAAAATGAATATCAAAGGAGTTGGCGAGTATACGATCACCGGGATCTACGACGAAATCATTGAACCGGAAAAAATCGCTTACCACGTGAACCTCGGACCAGTGACTACACGGGTGACGGTGGACTTCGTTGCTCAGGGCAGCCAGACCAAGCTGGTCCTTACGCAGGAGGGATTCCCCGACCCGACTCTTTGCAAGATGGTCTCCCAGGGCACTACCGAAGCTTTGGACAAGCTGGATCAAATGCTGGTTGCTCAGCCGGCCTGAGTGTCGCCGGTGGTGTTGCCGGGCATATCTATTCAGTACGCTGAAGGAGGGTGCGCATGAATTACCCGCGGATAGCGATCGCCGGCCTCGCCGCCACCGTCGCGTTTTTCGTTTATGGGTACCTGGTGTTCGGCTTGTTGATCGCCAAGGAATACGCTCCGTATCCTGGCGTCTACCGCTCGGCCGAAGCAATTCAGCCCTACATTCCTCTTGGCCTGGTCTCCACTTTGCTAGCGATCGTCGTGCTGGCAGCGATCTACGCGAAAGGCTATGAGGGCGGTTCCGGCTTGAAAGAAGGACTCCGCTTTGGCCTGCTGGTCGGGCTGTTCATGGTCTGCGCCGTGGTCGGGGACGAGTATGTGACGCTGAACATCGGCCGCGGGCTCGCTACCGCCATGGCGGCGGGACGACTCGTCGAGTGGATAGTGGTGGGGGCTACGATTGGCCTTGTTTATAAACCTGCGGTAGCGCGAACTTGAATGCGGAGTGGTGAGTACGTAATCATGGATCGCTATCCTCTTCCCCGGAACTGAATGATCCTCCGGCGATCCCGTTTCGAAGGCTTGGCCACCGGCAACTGCTCCCACTCCCGCAAAGCCCTGCGCTCAGCGGCAACTTTTAGACGCATTTCACGGCTCGCCTCGGTCTCGCGATAAAGAGTTTGCGCCACTGAAGCCGGACCACGCACGTCGCTGAGCAGGAGGACCTCGACGTGGAATTCCCCGGCTTCGCTGATGATGCGTAACATATCGCCGCCTCGCACTTCCCGCGCCGGCTTGGCACGCTGCCCGTTGGACTCGATCCGGCTGAGTTCGCACGCCCGGGCGGCCAGCGAGCGCGTCTTGAAAAATCTTGCCGCCCAGAGCCATTTGTCGATGCGAACCGATGTCATGAACCTATTTTCCTATACGCAGCTTCGGCAGTATGGCAGCCACGCGCCGGGCGTACTGGCGGTACTCCTCCCCGAACCTTGCCTCGAGTTCACGGTCCTCCATGCGGATCATGACCGCGCCAGTCAATATGGCGAAGACCGTCAGCCCATAGCAGACCACTAAACCTGTTCCGATACTCCAGGCGAGCATCTCGCAAAAATGCGCCAGATAGATCGGATGCCGCACCCGGGCGCGGATCCCGGTCGTCACCAGCCACTGTTCGCCATGACCGGCGACAACTTCCGGAATCCCTCCCAGTTGCCGCGCGCTGAAGTTCCGGCCTGATTGCCAGTATAGCCAGATTCCGGCGCCGAACAGCGCCAGCGCCGGAACCCATGGCCAGGGACTCGCATACAAGATCGCGTTTCGCCAGCGTGCGGTGATCAGCGCGGCGGCGACCCACATGGCGATCCACGCTGGCAGGATCACTACATACGGCGACCGCTTGGCAGACCGCCAGTATTCCGCCCGCGGATGAACCAGCAGCCAGAAGCCGGGAATGGTCGCATACACGACACACGCCAGCCATCCCAGCAGATTGAGCGCTTCGAACATGGAGTCATTGAATCATTAAAGGAATGAATCTCATCTTGTAATGTTCGTTCGCGTATACGACGAACTGCGGTTGTGGCACAGTAAAGAACTCATGTCTACTTCGCCCGATCCCCGGCTTGCCGGTCGTGTGGCCTTCCAGTATCCGGATTTCACCGCGTATGCCGGGGCGCGATTCGGAATCGTGGCGGCGCTGGAAATGCAATCGGTAGCCATCGGGTGGCAAGTGTACGAGATTACCAAACGGCCACTCGACTTGGGCCTTATCGGCCTGGCCCAGTTTCTTCCCGGAATCGCTTTCTTTCTGGCTGCCGGTCACGCGGCGGACCGCTTCGATCGCCGCCGTTTGCTGATGTGGTGCTATGTGGGATTCGCGGTTTGCTCAAGTTTGCTCCTGCTGTTTGCCTTGCGTGATATCCGGTCCCCGAAGCCGATCTATGTTGTGGCGCTATTGCTGGGCACGGTTCGTTGTTTCAATTTCCCGGTGAGCCGCGCATTGCTCACGCAGTTGGTGCCCGAAGTACATTTTTCGAATGCGGTGGCGTGGAACTCCAGCGTATTTCAGGCGGCCACCATTCTTGGACCTACATTTGGCGGTCTGCTCTACGCTTTTTCCCGGGGACCAGCCGCGGTTTACGGAACGGCGATTTTGGCCGCTTTGGGTTCGCTGCTGGCGACGTTGCGAATCAAAGCTCGCGAGAAACCTCGTCCCCGAACGCCGGTAGACCTTACGAATGTGCTGGCCGGATTCGGCTATATCTGGCGGCAAAAAGTGGTTCTCGGCTCAATCTCTCTTGACCTGTTCGCGGTGTTGCTGGGAGGCGCCGTGGCGCTGCTGCCGGTGTATGCCCGCGAGATCCTGCATACCGGCCCCTGGGGGCTGGGATTATTGCGCAGCGCTCCCGGCGTAGGCGCCGCCGCCATGGCCATTCTGCTGGCGCACCGCCCGCTCAAGAACCGCGTTGGGCCCACCATGCTCTGGTGTGTGGCCGGCTTCGGAGTGTGCACGATTATTTTCGGCCTGTCGCGCAATCTGGTACTTTCGCTGGTGTCGCTGTTGCTGCTGGGAGCCACGGACATGGTCAGCGTGGTGATTCGCGCCATCCTGGTGCAACTCGGCACGCCGGACGAAATGCGCGGCCGGGTGAACGCGGTGGACATGCTGTTCATTGGAGCCTCGAATCAACTGGGCGAGTTCGAATCCGGTATCACCGCACACTGGTTCGGAACCATACCGGCAGTCGTTCTTGGGGGAATCGGAACTCTGCTGGTGATTGCCCTGTGGGCGTGGATGTTCCCTGAGTTGCGCCGAGCCGACGAAATGGTGAGCGCGCAGGAACAAACTTCGTAGAGTTCCCTACTTCCCGCGAATGACCGTTTTGGCCGAAACCATGTTGTTGTAACGGTCGTACACTCGCACCACCACCACGTGTTCCACCGGGCCTGCAGAGGCTTTTGAGTTCTGGCGCGCAGGGAGTGTGGTCTCGACCGATGCCGGAGTTTGCAGATCGTAGCTCTCGGTCTTCGAGTCGGACAACTGCCCCACCGGCTCGACAAATTGCCAATCGCCGGCATCCAGCGAGTATTCCGCCCGTTTGATGGGCGAGAACGAATCCATCGCGCTCCAGGTGACATGGATTTGAGCGCCTTCGAGCACGGCTTTCAATCCGTTGATTTGCGGCGGGGTGGTATCCACTTCGAAACGCGCGCTCGCGCGCTCCGCCGTCAATGCTTCGCCGGGCGAGTGCGCCGGCGCGTCCGACGCCACCACTTTCACCGAGTATCCGCCATCCGGCAGCAGCGACGCGTCGAAGGAGTAGAACTTGTCATAAATGTTGTCCTTGAGCAGCAGCCAGCGGCTCTCTCCATCGCCGCGGTAGTACACCGCATACACCAACTGATCGTTGTTTTCGTCATGGACCGTCCACTTCACACCAATCGAATCCCGGTCGGGAATTGCCGGGGGTGGTCCCTCGTAGTGCCCCTGCCCACTGTCGTTGCCGGCTGGCTTGGGCAACGACTGGTACCGCACATCGGCCTGTATGCTGACCTCGTCAAAGTCAGGCGCGACATTCTTCGGCAGGTAATTCAGGATTACGCTGTCAACCCTGGGGGCCGGCTTTCCATTGTGGAGGACCGCCTTCCACTGCACAAAACGCGCCGAAGGGATCCCGGCGGGAACATCTTGTGACAGGTCGATCGCTTTCCAGTCACTCCAGTTGCGGTCAGGATTGTCGACGTTACCGCTGCGGGCAAATAGTTCGACATTGCCCGCGCCGCGAAACTCGGTGCGCCCCCAGCGGGAAAAGATGCGCGCATCGAACACGTCACTCTCGTACGTGCCCTCGGTCGCCGGCGCTGCTCCCAGCAAAAAGACCTTTCCCAGGTTGCTGGTGGATGCGTAAAGCCCTCCCCCCGGAGCACCGGCGAACGCGGTTACTTGCGATGCGCTCGCGGTCACCAGGTCGGTGAACCGGTCTTCGCTGCCGACGGCGAAGATATGCCCGCGATTTCCCGTGCCAGCCAGCAGCGTGCCATAGGGATCGAACGACAGCGCGTACACCAGGTCTTCACGGGAACTCCAGATACGGGCCGGAGAGCCGTCAAGCGCAATGCGGTAGATTTCCGAACCCCCTGTAACCGCACCTCCGGCTGGAGCCAGCGTGATTGCCGTCGAAGCAATCCCTCCAGGGGCGGCGCCTCCCGGTTGCCCGCCGGAAGCGGAAGCCGCGGCGGGTACGGATACCGGCGCTGCAGAAACCCCTGCCGGGCTTGACGCATGCTTCTCCCCGACGGCGGATGCGTAAATGTTCCCTTCTTTATCAACCGCCAGCGCAGTGATTTCCTTCTTGGGGGCGCTGTACAGGACAAAAGCCGCACCATCCGGCGAGATCCGGTAGATCAACCCGCTGCCGTCTGAGCCAGCGATGACATTGCCTTTGAGATCGAAGGCCAGCACGCGAATGTGGGCCTCGTCGCTCTTGAAGAAAACCACATGCTCGCCCTTAGGGTTGACTCGAAAAATCTGCCCGTGATCTCCTGTGGCCACAAATAGGTTCCCTGTTCCATCCAGCGCCAGGTCCCAGATGTACTTTGTTTTGGGGTCGAAGTAGACAGACGAACTCCAGCTGGAATCCACGCTCGGATTCTTCTCCCCGGCCGCTTTCTCCACCTTGCCCGAACCCGCCCCGTGTTCGAGTTTGTAGACCTTGCCGTCGGGGTTTGTAGCGGCGTAAATCGCTCCGGATTTGTCTACAACCAGTGACTGCACCTGCAGTTCCTGGGGCTCAAAGATGACGGATGTCTTACCATCTCCGGCAATGCGGTACACGCGAGCAGGCGAGCCGGCGGCTGCATAAGCATTGCCGGCGCCGTCACTCGCAATCGACCAGATGTAGGCAGAGGGAGTGGTGGACAATGGCTTGAACGCCGGGGCCAGTTCCAGCCCCCCAGCACTCCGGGCGGCAACCCCGTGCAAAGTGCCTTTGATCAGATCCTCAAACCGTGATTGTTCCCAGGTGCGGGTGCCCTGCGCGAAGGCCGGGTTCACAATGGTGAGCAGAATGAGAAAACCGGAAAATTTACGGACATCCATGGCCAAGTTTCAAACCTCGCGGCAGTTGTAGGGAGGAACGTTCAGGTTAACACAGGCCTCCTGGAGTTAGCGGAAGGGCCTTTCACGCGGTACACTACCCCCAATGACCACTTCCCCCACCGGCCCGCGCAATCCTGATCTAGGTGTGCAATTCGCCGGTATTCAACTCAAGAACCCCGTGATCGGCGCCAGCGGGACGTTCGGTTACGGCATCGAATTTGAAGACGTCGTTCACCTCGACAAGCTGGGCGGATTCGTGGTCAAAGGCTTATCGAAAGAACCGATGGCCGGCAATCCCCCGCCACGTCTGTTTGAGACCGCCGCGGGAATGCTGAATGCCATCGGCCTGCAAAACATCGGCGCGCGCGCCTTCGTCGACGAAAAGCTTCCCAGGCTGCGCGAGCTCAAGAACATCGTGGTGATTGCCAACGTTTTCGGTTACACCCGCGAGGACTACGAGACGACGCTCCAGATTCTCAACGAAGGCGAAGGCATCGCGGCGTATGAATTGAACGTTTCCTGTCCGAACACGGAACACGGCGGCCTGCAGTTTGGCTGCGACCCCCGCGCTTTGGACGAAGTGGTCGCCACTGCTCGCCATGTCTCGAAACGCCCCCTGATCGTGAAACTCTCGCCGAACGTGACCAGCATTGCGCAAATGGCGCACATCGCGCAGGAAGCCGGCGCGGACGCGATTTCTCTCGTGAACACATTCGTCGCTATGGCCATCGACGCCGAAAGCCGCAAGCCGCGCATCGCAAACGTTACCGCCGGATTGTCGGGCCCCGCGATCAAGCCGATTGCGCTGCGCATGGTCTACGACGCCGCCAAAGCGGTCAAGATTCCCGTCATTGGCATGGGAGGGATTTCAACCGCGACTGACATTATTGAGTTCATGCTGGCGGGCGCGTCCGCCGTGCAGATTGGAACTGCCAGTTACTGGGACCCCTGTGCCACGGAGAAGATCGTGGATGAACTGCGGGACTGGTGCGTGGAGCACAAGGTGATGAAGATTGCCGACCTGACGGGTGGGCTGCAAGTCGAGTGAGCCACTCAGAATAGCGGCCACGGATCAGCACGGATTTTCACGGATTAAAGCAGAGCAATTCTTCTTGACAAAGACTTAACCGCGTTGATCCGCGTAGATCTGTGCCTGATTCAAGAAGAAGGCCCGCCGAGACTTGCTCATCGGCGGGCACAAACGGGAAGGCTAACCGGACGCCTGGGCATCATCTCAAGGCCCAACTAGCCGCGCAAGTGGCCGGGTGCCCTTGGGTCTCTCGGCTCTATTGACTTTACTTTCGCACGGCAAAGACGGTCCCGCAGCCGTCAAACCCAGCCGGATTGCAAGCTGGGCTGCCGCCTCCCCGGGTTGTTAGTCCCAGCAGCCAATTTCCACCCAGAAGGAGCGTGCCATAAGGAAATTCACCATCCGAGCCACCCTGAAATTCGTAAAGCGTATTCTCTGTCCAGTTTCCACCCGGGGGAGTAGGTGGCACAAGTTGAAAGACGATTCCGCAGCCATCGCCATCCTCGCAATTGCCATTTCCCCCCAGGCCCACTGTTCCATACAGATTGAGCCGAGAATCAGCAACGATGCCCGGGCCGATAAATCCACTAGCACCGAAGTTTCCAAACGAAAACGTGTAGAGGATGTTGGCGGTAATAGCGCCCTGCGAGGATGTGATCTGGAAAACTGTGCCAGCCGAATTTTCACCCCCGCCTGACGCCGTACCGATAAGCTTTCCCCGAACCCAAACCAATTCCCCCTGTGGATCAGACGCATCATCGACTCCGCCCTTGAACGAGTAGATGCTTTCGATCCATCGGCTGTCTGGCGACTGGGGCGGGCGCAGGCGAAATACAGTGCCCCAATTATATTTCCCGCCCGCGTAGGTGGTGCCGTAGAGAGCGCCAGACTGATCGAAGGTCAATCCGGCATCCGGGGAATAGCCGTCGCCAGGTCGAGTGTTAAAAATGTGCAATGTAGTCTCAGTCCAGGTGCCGCCCGGCTGCGCCGGAGGACTCAGCTCAAAGGCTGTCCCGCAGCAATCGAAGGTTTGTCCGCCCGCCCACGCAGTGCCATAAAGGTTTCCGGCCTGGTCAAAAACAAGTCGTCCCAAAGGTAGAGCACCGTCGGTATAGGCAGTGAACCGGTAAAGGATCGTCTCCGTCCAGTCGCCGCCCTGCTCGACTGGCGGACTTAGCTCAAATACCGTCCCGCAACAGGCCTGGCTCAAGCCGCCTCCCATGGTAGTTCCATAAAGATTGCCGGCTTGATCGAAAACCAATCCAGCTCGCGGAAACGCACCGTCGGTGCCGCCCTGAAAATCGTACACAACCGTTTGCTTCCAACCGCCACCGGGAGTTCGCGTAAGCTGGAAGATCGTGCCGCACCCAGACTGCAGCAAAGGATAGTAGGTGCACAGCCCGCTTCCGCCCCACGACGTGACGCCGTAAAGATTTTGCTGGGCATCGGCGATAAGCGCGCCCACAGGGTAAGCACCGTCATTGAAGTGAAAACGGTGCAGCACAACCTCGTTTTGAGCCCCTGCAAAAGTGCCGGATACGAACAACAAAACGGCGGCACTCAGAAGTCGCAGGCCAAGCGATCGCTCTTCATTAATCATGGCGTCAATCTCCGTTCAGGTGCCGAAATAGCCGAGCTCCACGCACCCCTTTTTTGCCGCGCTGGATTCTACACCGGATGTTTATTGGTGTACACGAGAGAATAGGCCCTTGAACTATCGCCCTCGGCTGTACCAGATCGAGCCCGGTGAGCGGAAGTTCAGGCCTTCGCCCCAGATCGCCTGGGTGTGGCCTTCGTTGTCAATGGCGATCTCGAAGTAGTCGCCGAAGGGAAAGCTGAAGCCTTTGGGTTTCACGTAGCTGAAGCCGGGCACATAGCCGGAGAGCCTGGACTCAGCCGACCAGGTCGCTCCGCCATTGCTTGAACTGCGGAACCACGTATTCCATAGCGGGCTGTTCCGCGTGTCCATCCACGCGACGCGCACGTCACCGGCCTCTCCCGCCACCAGTGCAGGAAAAGCGTGCTCCACTCCCGCCGCTGCGCGCGAAACTTCCGCCTTTGTGGCCCAGGTCTCGCCCGCCGTGGTCGAAGAGGCGAAGTACATGCGCTCGGGAGATTTATCAGTCTTGCCGGAGTTCCAAAACGCGTAAAGAGTTCCTGCTGCGTCGGCTGCCACGCTGATCTGCGCGCTTAAGAACCCGCGCTCACAGCGAAAGGCCGCGCAACCCGGCGGCGCTGCTGAGGTGTCCATCAAAGTCGTGGACCAACTCTTTCCGCCGTCGGAAGACTTGCTGATGTAGAGATTGACCCGCCCCTTCCGTCCGTTACGGCGGTTGTAGCCAGCCCACGCGAGATAAGTATTGTGCTCAGGATCAACCGCGGCGCCGCCGGCAAGAGACCGCATCACACGAAAGCCGGGAGTCACATCGACAGAAATAAAAGTGATTCCGCCGTCGTGCGACGAGGCTACCCGCATATTGTTTTCGCGGTTGAATGCCAGGTACACGTCCGGGCCTCGCACGGTTAAGACCGGCTTGTCCGCGTCTTCTCCGTCGCGATCGGCAATTACCACCGACCAGCTCTGGCCGAAGTCGACCGACCTGGCCACCACGGCTTCGCGGTTGCGGTTCTGCAGCCAGGCTGCGTATACCGTGCGGCGATCGACGGGATCGACCACGATCTGCGGATCAAACTGGCCAGAGAGCTGCGGCGTAATCACGTGTGGCGGCTGCCACGTTGCCCCGTTGTCATTGCTCACAACCAGGGTCATCGCCGGAAGCCGGCAAGTAGCACAATCCGGCAGCTTGCCATATTGCGGATAAAGAATGTAGATGTGGGCGAATCCGTCGGCGGCGATCGCAGGCTCCCACTGATCTCCTACCGTAAAACCCAAACGAGCTTGCGGAGTAAAGCCCGTATTGTCCGCGAGTAAAGCCGGAACCAGCGCCAGGAAAAAGGCGCACAACACCACGAACTGAGAACGCTGGCTGGAAGACGCTGGGGTCACAGAACCTCAAACCGGCTGGGTGAAGGCCGCTACTGGAGTCTAGGGTGATGGGCAGGCCAAGTCAATGAAAAGAGAGCGCCGCGAGTGTTCTGTCACTTTCTCATCCTGTGGTTCATCCAATACAATCAATACCTTGAATGGAGATCTTATGGCCAGAGCCATCTTTGCAGCTGGTTGTTTCTGGGGAGTAGAAGCCACGTTCCGCCAATTGCCCGGCGTGACCTCGACGCGTGTGGGCTACACGGGCGGAAATACTGCCAATCCTACATACAAAGAAGTCTGCACCGACCGCACCGGTCACGCTGAAGCGGTGGAAGTCACCTATGACTCCGCCAAGCTGTCGTACGATAAGTTGCTCGACGTTTTCTGGGAGAACCACGACCCCACGCAGGTCAACCGTCAGGGACCGGACTGGGGCACACAATATCGTACGGCCATCTTCTTCACTTCTCCGGAGCAGGAGGCTGCCGCCAAAGCTTCCAAGGAAGCTCTGGGGAAATCCGGGCGCTTCAGCAAGCCGATCGCCACCCAGATCGTTCCTGAAGCCACCTTCTACGAAGCCGAGGACTATCACCAGCAGTATCTGGAGAAGAAGGGTCTGGCAAGCTGCCACATCAAGGCCTGAGTTTCAGCGAGGGGCGCGGTTCAGGCCGCGCCTTTTCCGGCAGTTTGTTCAACCTATTTCATTGCTCGGCCGCCGCGGGCCAAAGAACATCAGCAGGATCAACCCCACCGCGTAGAAAGTCACCACCTCGGAAAAAGGGAATCCGAGGAAGCGCAAGACCAGCCCGAACAGGGCCACGGTTTCACTCAAGCCATAAATAACGATATGCCCGGCGCGCCAGCGGCCGAGCGCAGCCGCGTCCTGGGATTGGTTGGCCAGCGTGGCTTCCGCCGGCAGCACCAGCAGCCGCCGCATGACCACGATCATGGCTACGGAAAAGATGGCGGCAATCGTGACAGCGAGATAAAGAATGAAGGTTGGGGCCACGCCCACCGTGTGCTTCACTTGTTCCCCGATGATGGCATAAAGCACCACGCTCATCATGAGGGCGATTCGAATCATGCGCAGCAACTTCAACGTCCCGTCCATGGCACAATTGTGCGCGAGGCGGAGGCCTTTGGGCGCAGTAAAGTGCTTCCCCGGCATCCGGATCGGCAATGGTCAATCGTTGGCTCAGTGCCTGTGGCCCATCAGCCCCGGCCTTACCCGCAGAAAGACGTGGAACGAAACTGGATCGCTTCCGTATCCCGCATCCAGCGCCGCCGGCTTGGAATAAAAAGTTACATCCGCCCCCATGCCAAATTGCCATTCGTTGGTCTGCGCCAGGTCGCGCACTCCTCCGAAGGTGTAGGCGCCTATACGGTATGGGGTATCGCTGCCTAAAAACAGCTCGTCCTTATCGACGAGTTCCAATCGGGTATAAGCGTAATTCTTCTCACGGAAATTCAAGGTCGACTCGAGCAGAAAACTGTTTAGCGGGAAGGCCTCGAAGCTCTTCTGTACCCGTCCCCAGATGAGGGACGTCGCCCAGTTCCCCTTGCCCAACAGGCCTCCCGTCAGCGGCCGGTTGTAGGCGACCGAGGCGGTCTGCCTCTTCTGGTCACCCGGCTCAAGCGCTTCCGGACGGATCAGGCGCCCGTAGCTGTATTGGGCGGTCCAGTTCGCTGTCGGGGCCACGCTGCCGCGCACCGACCAGGAATCGAGCGCGCCCAACTGGATGCTCCAGCGTTCTTCATCCGGTTCCCGGCCGTTGAACGCCGATCCCTCAATCTTGAAACGGTCGATGACCACTCCCGTCGTCACCACGCCAAAGCTGGTGTGGGTGGAATCCTGTTCGTGATGACCGAGTGGCGCTGCCGGATTTTCCGATGCCGACTCGCGGTGCAGATAGGTCACTGGTCCCAGTGCCGGCTCGGCGGACGGGCCGCCGTAGACGAGCCACGACACCTTTTCGTTGACCGGAACGGTGTAGAGGGCGGCCAGTTCGGCAAACACATTGTGCGGGTGCTGGTGATCGATGAGCGGCTGCCCGTGATAGGTCTCGCCGGTCTGAAACAGCTCCGGGAAGCCGGGATGCGGCGAAGTCAGCGACTCGGCGGAAAACATCTGGCGCAAAAGCAGCGTCCCTTTTCCCAGCTTATGCTGTTCCATGAACATGAAGTAGTTCACCGACTCAGCCTTGCCCGCGCCTCGCGGCCCGCCTTGCTGGTTGTAAGTCAGAAATAACTGGCCGTGCAGCATCAGGTCCCAGCCCGCGCGGGAAGTCGTCCACACTCTTTCGGGCACCGATGCTGGCTGCCACCCTGTGCCCGACGAGGCGTGAAACGACGGCAGGAACGACGCCCCGGCATTCATGTGCATGCCTGGCATGTCCTGCATTGTGTGCCCGGAATGCTCGTTAACATGAGAATCCGGTTTGGAATCCTGTGCGCGGGCAAGACCGATTATCACCATCACCACAACCAAGCTCACAGCCAACTTGCGCAAGCGTTAATCTCCTCTAGTCAACGACCCTTTTCAGGTTTTAAGACAGGGTTCACCTATGGTTGGAGAGGTTCTGTCTAGATACGCAAAGCAGTGACGTCAGGAGGACTGGTGGAAGAAAACTGTGGCGGCTGGGTTGCTTGCGCTGCGGCAAGACGCGTCTTTAAAGCGCCTTCCGCGAACTGAGCCACGAAATAAGATGTCGCGCCCGGCTCTAACGTCGGCTGCACCACCGCCGTCTGGTGCCCGGCAACGCAACACCGGTAGCTGGCAGGCGCAGGTGCCTTGTGGCCATGTCCATGACATCCGGCGGGGGCTTGCTGCACGGTCTGCACGGTTGGAAATGCCGGGACGCTGATAAACAGCAACAGGGCTGCTAGCAGGATTCCCGCTGCCGATTTGCGAGCCAGACGCATAGTGTTCAGATGGGATGCACAATACTGCCGTGAAGTTTCGCGGGGGCGCCAGTCATGCCTACGAGCCGGTAATCTTCAGCCGCAACTCTTCCGGCAAACGCTCGCGAATCTCGGCCGGCAAACGATCGTGGACGTGCCGCGCGCCAATTTTTGCCGCGTCTACCATGG
>JADMIO011204631.1_pt1 | contig 57435 bp, 57 predicted proteins | sample 8958161 | NCBI WGS metagenome assembly JADMIO01 (sample SAMN16585339, study PRJNA669376) | soil metagenome | isolation source: Crop rotation soil | place: USA: Cullars Rotation, Alabama | collected 2011 | reverse complement strand
GCCGCGACTTCAAGTCACGTGAATTCCAAGCTTCGGATCCCACTGTGCTGGAAAGACGGTCTTTACTCTGGTAGGGACCGCCGATCAGAAAACGGTGAGAATAACCACCTGTTTTAGCCAAACCGTAGAAGAATAGGTCCGTTTCCCCGGAAGAATTAATTTGCAGCAGATGAGCGGGCTGATTCCGACGGAAGATGATATTGGTGAGCGCCGCCCCTAAAACCCCGCAAACGAACTCCGCCTCACTGAACATTGTCATCTGCTCGGCAACGGAATACTCCTCCGGGCGGACGGACTCAAATCCAAACGAAGTCATAATCGGGACCAGGGCATCCATATTGCTTATCTGCCGGTTCCGGCGAAGCACGAAAAGCCGCCGATGCTTGTTGGGCTTGCCTGCCGGGGCATCAATCGAATCCAGAAAGGAAGCTAACATCGCGGGACTGGGCCATTCCGTTCGGGCAAAGATTACCTCCTGTGCGTGAATGTAAAAGCCATCCTGAACGAGCCAGCGACGCTCACGCAAGCGACCCCGTTGAATCATCTCTTGAAAGAAGGGTTGCTTTCCCAGTCCAGACGAGACGACGATGGGAATATCCGGAGAGACACCGCATTCGTCCAGTAGCTGGAGAGCAGGCATTAGCTGGGTCAAACAGTGACCGTAGTTCCCGTCGAAAACATGACGCAAGGAAATGACGATGGATTCCTTGCGTACCGGGCGTTTGTTGGCACGCGCCTCCCGATAATGACGCAGGGAGGGAACACCGCTAAAGAAATGACGAGTCTCTGGATTCAGGGCAAAATGTGACCAGGCCAGTGATTCCTGAACCAGCGTATAGGGTTCCTGAATGATGTAACCGAAATCCGGTTCGATATAGCAGGGGCGACGAATGTGATAGACAAACTCCTCATACCGTCGGCGTCGGTGTGAGCGTAAAGCGGGCCGATAGTGTGGGTGTTCAAAGATCGGGTCATTCAGTGGCAATGGATTGAAGGATGGTCGCTTCAGCAAGGGAGAGGTTCCGGCTTGTGGCTGCACCTCGCGTCCTCCCATTCTTTCCCATTCCCGAAGGTGTCGTTCGACCTGCCGGAGATGCAACAGCCAGGACAAGCGTCGCCGGACCTTTGTGAGAATCGTCGTAGGTGGAGCAACGGATAGCTTCATCATCGTAACGAATGTCTTTCGAGGGTTTGTGGCCTTACTTGGTCGCCTTAATCTCTCTGTTTTCGCCTGTTCCCTCCTGAAGAGTTGGTCGACTTCTTCGCGACAGCTAGCACACAGATCACGGGCTTCGGTTGGGGTGTCTGTGATGGGTTGTCCACAAAAGACACAGGCTCTGGTTGGCGACGGACAACTCGCTGGTTCGAGGTCAGCCGGTACCGGCACTGCTTGGTTTAGACTCCTCATGGACTTCTCGTGGGATAGTACTCACTGCGGAACGAGGGGATAGCCACAAGACGGTTCGCTGCTTGTCCTGTTCCTGCATCCCACGGTATGCTCGTTCCCTTCATAGTTTACATCTTCTTTACATTTTCTTGTATTACCAAGGCAAAGGGCTGCCCACGTGAATGAGGTCAAGCAAGGTTTTGTGGCTAATAAGCTATGTAACCTGTCTCCTTGGGAATGTTTCACTGACAAACAGGCTCGGCTATTCCTGACAGACACTAACCGGCTTTTCAGATGGTACGTAACCCTGCCCGCACTGCTGTCCTCCGTACCTTCCGCACCATGCAGCAGGAACCGCAGACTCTTGCCTGGTTCTATGATCTCTTGCCCGGACTGAATCCTCACGCTTCTCTGCTCAGAGGCATCCTCTTTTATTTATGCCCGTTGTTAGCGTCAGTGGTGCAGGGAACCTCTTTCCTTATAATGGAGAATTCCTTTACAACGCACGTTCCGAGACCAAATCGAAACGGAAAGGAAACGAAAATGCCAAAAGGAGAGCATCCGAGCGGCGAGGAAAAGGGAACTCGTTCTCAGGGAACTGGTAGTCAGGGCAATCAGGGATTGTCCGATGACGATGGGCGAGCTGGTGGAGGAGGATCGTCCGCAAATGCGCAACGGGCTAATCCTGACGATGCCAGCAGCATCGGAAAGACCCATCCACCAGGTCATAAAAAAGGAACGCCAACCCGCGGCGGACGTCAGGGCGGTGGAGCGGGTTGGGACAATAGCGCAGGTGGCGTTGCCGAGGGAGGAGCGTTCGGACGGGAGGGAAAAGTAAGCCCTGGATACGTCGCGGGCGATCCCCCTGCGGACCCAACTAACGCCGATGTGGTGGATAGTGTTGACGATTTATAGACGAAGACAGCATGTGTCAGGAGAATTGCCGTTTTCCTGACACATGCGGTAAGGAAAAGCCTCCGGTTCGGTTGCCGGGGGCCATCCAGTGGGTGAAACAGCGCGTACTTGTTCCATTACAGCCTCTGCCGTCTCTGCCAATGATGCTCCTTCGGCTGCCGCCCCCTTTACCACAGCTTGCAACCCCATGTAACCGAAAAACTCTCGCTCCGCGCCGGACCAACTGCCGTTAATGGTTACCGCGATACGCATCAATCCGCTATGCTTGAATCGGTGACACCTGCCGAAAAGCCGTATGGTCCCTATCCTCTTCTGATGGTGCCAACCACTTTAAGCTCTCAGGAAACAGCCAGACCAATCATTCCCGAAATCCCGATTCGGTCAACCGAATCTTTTTGGCACGCTCCTCACCTCCCGGCCAGTAGAAGTCCAAAAATCTCAGTGCCCGTTGACGCTCCGATTCCACCGTCGACCTGTCGCCTTTCTTTACAGCGTTGCGGTAAACCACCAGAGCCGCGACCGCCTCTACCGCCGTGGTTTCGTCCAGAAGCTGCCGGTATCGGTCGTTCGTGCCCTGAAAATAGGCATTTTTGAGAAGCGACCGGCGAAACTGCGCAACGATGTCACGCTCCTGGGCAGGATTGGCCACCTGACCGTTGGAGTAAATCTCATATTGGCTCGCAAATGCCAACCCTAGCGATGCGGCCACATCGCGCTCACCTAGCTTCTCGTTACGTTGCGCCTCCCGGAAGCGTCCAAGATACTGATTGTAGGTTTGGACGATTTCCCGCCGTTTTGCTCCGTCCTGGGTTCGTGATTGGGCAAAGATATGCGCCACAGTCGGCGCTACAGAATGATAGGTGACTGTCGCCTTATGGGAACGAATGCGCTCTTGGCCGCGGGCGACGATATCGCGAGCATCCCCCATCCTGGCCACGGCCATATTTTGATTGAAACTCCAGAGCGAGATCCCCATTCTTTCATTGTATTGGGAGAAGTCCAAGTCCAACTGATTCAAGTACGAGCCTGAGTCGCCCAACTGTGCTTTGACGACACCCATCGTGAGAACCAGGCTCACGATACCGAAGAGGATGGTTCGATTCATCGTTCAATTTCTTTCAAATGTCAGGTGTACTTGGTAGCTTTCTGACCACATCGTTGACCAGCCAGCAGCTGGAGGGGCTTTGATCTGCTGGGCGAGCAGGACCACCTGTTCGCCGACCACTCAGCAAACTCACGGATCTGACTTGCTAAGAGCGACCTGCGGAGTGGCGCAGGAAACGTCACTTCCAGACAAACGCTCCGAAGAAACGGAGTTCTTCGGAGGTATCAGGTGAATCGGTCATATTCTTCAAACGCCTTCGGAAGGTCCGTGAGCAACTGAGCAGACGTTATTGGTTTCACCCAATAGGCACACGCTCCCGCCTCTATTGCCTGCTCCACCCGGTCGGGATCGCTGTAGGCCGTGAGCATGATGATTGGTACCGGTCGCTCCGCCATGATCTGCTTCGTTGCCTCAATACCGTCTATCCCTGGAAGGTTGATATCCATCAGAATGAAGTCGGGCTGTATCGCTCGCCCCAGCTCAACGGCTTGTAATCCATCCGGAGCCATCCCCACGACGTCATACCCGCCCTGCTCCAGTGCCTTCTTTACGAGAGCGACGTTTATGCCCTCGTCTTCTACAATCAGGGCGCGGCGTCTTCCCTCTCGCGGCGAGACTTCGTCCGCAAGCGAAGGTGCTTGGCTCATGGGGCAGTCTTCTTCCCCTCTCGCTTGGTTTTGATGTCTTCCCAGCGCTTGGTTAAGAGTTCCTGAAGCGCTTTCAGCGCTTCCTCGCGCGTTGCTCCGGTGCTTCCCTCTTCCGTCTCCCCCTGTCTGAGCAGGTGGGTGAGGGAAGGAGCGTTGGCTCGGTACCGCTGTTTGTCGGTCTCATACCAGACAGTCACGGTGACGGCCTCTCCGGCAATCTCTAAGCGAGTCCGTTCAAAATCGATGTTCATGGGTCAGTCACACCCCGTTGGTAGGTCATTCTCGTCAGGGCAATCACAAAGCTGAATGCTTGCGATCATTCCTGCGTATTGACACTTGATGAGCAGGCATTTTCCCGCCGTCCGGGCCTCCTCAATCAAGGGACGAAACTCTCCCGGAACAATCAGTTTGCTGCGGGAAGAGACGCGACTGCCGACGGTTGAGGGCTGACTAGACTTCGTCTGTGTCCGAACAAACAGGACGCCACCCTCCTGAACGAAGTCTTCGGGCCGCCGGGTCAGGTCTTCGGGTTTTGGCATCAGTCTCTCCCGGTGGCTCTCGGCCTCTGGCTTAACGCTGTACAGAAGGTCCCATACGGCATCAGTATAGCCACATCCCTCGCCACCTATCATCCATCCCCGCTCGTGGTCAACCGGCTCGGCAGCATTCTTAGCGACCGCCAGCGCCGCCAGGAGGGCGCGCATGTTCGGCGTGTCTACCACGTCAAGAGCTACGGAATGCGGGCTTGGCCCATCAGGTAAGTTGGCACCCACCTTCCTCAGCAATAGCACGGCGAAATCGTCGTGCGGTTTATCCTTGCGGGCAACGGTCTTCTCTAAGGGAAGCAAGCGGCGACCAAAGACCTTGATCGAGGCGAGAACCCCTCTGTCAATCCGTTGATACACGGCCGCCTTTGTCACACCTGCCTCGCGGGCGAGGTCTGATGCGACGACGTATTGCCGTCCCTCGTATTCCTGCGGTCCCATTTAAAATTATCTTATCAGGTTCATGCAAGTGTAGTCTCCTTACCCTTTGGCAGCATGTTTCGTGCGCGGGGTTGGCTGTCATGTCTTGGACGGCGTTCCGTTCACGGAGTCGGTCAGAGGGCGGTATTGGTCTGTTATGTTCTTCCTTATCTGAACTGGTATCTCACTTGGGCGACTGGTAAAGATACCACTGCCTCTTTCGAGTACCTGCAAGGAGAAGAAGTCTCCGCTGAAGAAATAGAGCGCTAAACGCTTTATTCAGGGAACACGCACGCTTACTTTTTACACCTTTATCCGAGGAGACGGAACATGGCACAACGCACAGTGGAATCGCAAGACTACATCCCTACCGGTGTTACGGGCCTGGATGCTATCCTCTATGGCGGTTTTCGGCGGTCCGGCTTCTACCTGCTACAAGGAAATCCCGGCTCCGGTAAGACTACTCTCGCTTTACAGTATCTCTTCGCCTGTGCGCATCGTGGAGAACGAGGACTTTATATCTCGTTAACCGAGTCTCGCGAGGATCTTTTAAATGCCTGTCGGTCGCATGGCTGGGATATCGACGCGATTGCGATTGCTGACCTTACCCGCTCGGATGCCAACTTGAAAAGTGAGAACCAGTACAGCGTTTTTCACCCCTCTGCCGTCGAACTGGGACAGGTAACTCAGGCGATTTTTACCGAGGTCGAGAGCGCGCAGCCAAAGCACGTGGTCTTTGACGGTCTCTCCGAACTGCGACTTCTGGCGGAACGTCCCCTGCGGTATCGCCATCAAATGCTCGCCCTCAAAGCCTATTTTCAAGAACGTGGCATCACAGTTTTGCTCCTGGACGACCAGACCAGCCCCCTTGGCGACGTCCAACCGGAGAGTCTGGTCGGTGGCAATATTGTCATGGAGCGCTACCTGCCCGGCTACGGGGGAACGAGGCGCAGGCTCTATGTCACCAAGGTGCGGGGAGCCACCTTCCGCGATGGCTATCACGATTACGAAATCCAGGAAGGAGGACTGGTCGTTTTTCCCCGGCTCGTGGCTGCCGAACATCATGAAAAGTTCGCGCGTGAGGTGTTATCGAGCGGCATCGATAATCTGGATAAAATGTTAGACGGCGGCCTTCAGACGGGAACGACGACCTTAATGCTGGGGCCAGCGGGAGTGGGCAAATCGACGATTGCCATGAAGTTTGTCGCCCAGGCTCTGGTGCGCGGCGAACACGCGGCCGTTTACACCTTCGATGAAGTGTTGGAGACCCTCTTTGAACGCTCCGAGAAGTTGTGTTTCGAGGGGGTGCAGCAGTATGTCGAGAAGGGACAGCTCCATGCCCAACAGATCAATCCCGCCGAACTCTCGCCGGGTGAGTTTACCCAGGAGGTACGCGGGGCTGTTGAACAAGATGGCGCTAGGGTCATTGTAATTGATAGCTTGAACGGCTACTTGAGCGCGATGCCCGAGGAGCGCTTTCTGGCAACGCACCTACACGAGCTGTTCTCCTATCTCAACCAACGAGGTGTCTTGACAATCCTGGTAGTGGCCCAGCATGGATTGGTGGGTTCGATGACGGCTCCGGTAGATGTCAGCTATATGGCCGATACGGTATTGCTCCTGCGCTACTTCGAGTTGGACGCGGAGATACGTCAGGCCATCAGCGTCTTTAAGAAGCGTACGGGGGCGCATGAGCGCAAGCTACGCGAACTGAGGATCACCGCGATGGGGGTGCAGGTGGGAGAACCGCTCGTTGGTTTCCGGGGCATTATGACTGGTGTGCCAGAATATGAGGGCGCTACCAAAGGCTTATCCGACGAGGGATCTGAGCCCCAATGAGCGCTGGACCGGTAAATTCTCCCTGTGAGGGCTTAGTTGTTATCCTTGCTCCCTTCGGACAGGATGCAACGCTTATAGCCGGGATGCTGGCAAGCGCAGACATTGCCGCTCAGTGTGTCTTTGACATGGAAGCGTTCGCACAGTGGTTACCCGGCTGTGCCGTAGGTGTGTTAACCACCGAATCGTTAAGCCCAGAGTGGCTCTCCCTGTTGCAAGTGACACTGCACAGGCAACCGCCCTGGTCCGATGTCCCGCTTATTCTACTTACCGCAACGATTGATCCGGCGACCTATGCCTTACTATCGCGTACGCTTAGCAATGTCACCATTATTCAGCGTCCCCTGGACCCGGCGTCACTACTGACCGTCGTGCAAACCGCCCTGCGCGCCCGGCAAAAACAATATCAAGTGAGAGACCTTCTGGCAGCGGCGGAAAAGCGCCAGGCAGATATTGAGGTGTTAAACCTTCGGCTTCGGCGTTCGATGCAAGAGACCCATCACCGGGTGAAAAATAACCTGCAGGTCATCGCCGCCATGATTGAGATGCAAGAGCAGGAGCATCAAGACGAGGACGCCGTTCCTTTAGAGGTATTTAGACAATTGAAGGCGCACGTCCACACATTGTCGATTGTTCACGATCTGCTAACCCGAAACGTTAAAGAAGAAGAGAATGCCCAACGCGTGTCGGTGAAGACGGTTTTAGAGCGTTTGCTTCCCATCCTGCAGCAGACTGCCTGGCGGCAGGAGATTCATTTCAGGATTGAGGACGCGGCTCTTACCTCCAAGCAGTGTATTGCTCTCTCGCTCATCTTAAATGAACTGGTCACCAATGCCTTAAAGCATGGAAAGAGGACGGCGGACGTGCATTTTCACACCGAGGGACCAGAAGCGTTGCTGGAAGTCTGGGATGATGGGAGCGGATTTCCCGCCGACTTTTCTCCGGTTCTTTCGGCAAATATGGGTTTAGAACTCGTGGAGAGCCTAAGTCGTACCGATCTGAAGGGTACGACTCACTACCAGAACCGACCGGAAGGCGGTGGCAGCGTCACGGTTGCCTTCCCGCTTCCGTCGTTGGAGGAATAGGTGATGGATACGCAACGACACCAAGACGTTGAGAAACCATCGATCTTATTTGGTGGGAAACGTCCCGTGACTGCGGAAGAGGCAGCATCGTCTCAAGATATGGAAGAGCGATGTATCTTAGACCTGACGGGCAAGCGTGTGGTTATTGTGGAAGATGAGGGCATCACGCAACTTCAACTGCGCCGCCTGCTTCGCAAGAACGGCTTGGAGGTGGTGGGCGAGGCCGCCGACGGCAGAGAGGCAATTGAGGTCGTGCTTTCGAGCCGTCCCGACCTGGTTCTCATGGACATTAAGATGCCGGTGATGAACGGATTGGAAGCGTCCGAGCATATCTTGTCGGAATATTCGGTGTGTATTGTCATGCTGACCGCCTTCTCGGATACGGAATATCAGGAGAGGGCAAAAGAGATCGGGGCCTGTGGCTATGTGGTAAAGCCAATTACCGCAGACATACTCCTCTCTCAAGTGAGGGTCGCTCTTCGACGTTTCTCTCAACGTTAGCCTTGCCGTGGCCGTTTCCCAAAAAACCATCTCTCTGATAAAGGGTCGTTTAGAAATGTAAACTCCTTCTCGTGCGTTTCAACGGTTACCCTGTGGAAATCGATCAAGCGACGAAGCACGGCAGAACTGGCTACAGTGAGTATTTAGCGCGGGTACCAGAAAAATGGTCGTTATAGAACGATCATTTCAATGGTTACAGTCGCCCAAGATAAATGCTTTTTATTCAATATGAATCAAGCAGGAGTTCAGGGGAGAAAAAGCGAAATGACAAGCGTGTGATCTCCTTGTATCAAGAGTAGGACGGTATGTAAACGTTCCCTTGCCCTCTGGTCTCGTCTCCGCGAACTCGCTCCAGTCCGTTCGTTTAGCGGATCATTAAAAAGTATGTGTGATGATCTCACTCACCGTTAGTGAGCGGCGTTAGCAGGACTATGATCGCCTCTTTGTCCCCGTCGGTCGCCCATTCGAGCGGTGTACCGAGACCGTGCCGATCTTTCAAGAGCGGATCTGCACCAAACTCCACCAACAGGCGTGCGGCCTCCGCATGGCCGCGCCATGCCGCCAGATGCAAGGGGGCCACGTTCCAATAACCAATGGTTGGCTGATTCGGATTGGCACCATGCTCCAAAAGAACGCACACGGTCTGTGCGTGGCCAAGAAGTGCTGCTCGATGCAAGGGGGTCACCTGGCAAAGCAGTTCGTCAACGATCATACTGGCAGTAGCGTTCGGGTCCGCACCATGGTTGAGTAACAAAGATGTAGCCTCGTAAAGGTTCTCACGTGCCGCGAGATGGAGCAGGAGGGAGTATCCTCCGGTAAGGCTGAGCAAAGCGGTGAAGAGGTCCATTCGGGCACCCTGGTCAAGCAGATAATCGATCATCTCCGTATGCGGCTTATCCACCACGGCTGCCGCCCATCCCAGGGGAGCAAGGTTGTGCCAGTCGTCGGTCGATTCAATGTCCGCCTGATGGGAAATCAGGAGTTTAGCGACTTCGATTTGTCCGCTCAGGGCTGCCCAATGTATCGGAGTCGTGCCCGTGGCACCTTCTTTGGCATTGACATCCGCCCCCGCGTCAATGAGCCGTATGACTATCTCAATGAAGCCGCGGTCTGCGGCGAAATGCATGGGTGTGCTTTGCATGATGCCACCCCGAACGTGAACCACATCCGGATAGGCATCGAGGATACATTGCACCTGTTGCAAATCGTTGTCGCTGGCCGCGTGACTAAGTAGGCGGGCTTGTTCCTGGAGAAATTGTTTGGATGTAGATTGAGTTATCGTGTTTTGTGTCGTTTGCATACTCCTCTATCTCCGTTCAAACGGCTCGTGCTCTATTATCCGCGAACAGAGCGTTTGCGGTGATTGCTCTCTACACGAAATGGACTGCAAACGGACGCCAAACTTCTGAGGCATCCCATAAACATCGAAATGGCGGAATGTTGCAGGAATCGTTGTCGTCCCCCAATTCGTCTACGCCGCGGATAACATCATTTCTACTTGGGACAATCTGCGGGACGTGGAAGTTGTGAGGATCACGCGGTGAATTGACAACCGACTGCCCATTGCGAGCGTGGACCCGGAACATTTCCCTGAACAAACATAGACGTTAAAAAGGGCCACTTATGAGTCCTTTTCGTTTCGTTGGACATCGACCGAAACACAGCGGAACGATTCGGATATAGCTTCCGTCTCATTTGTGTCAGATTCATTAGGGAAGATTCCGCGTAGATAAAATGACGGTGTAAATTCGAAGAATATCTTAATTCCTATCGAATCAAGTGAACTATATGGCAGCCCGTTCTAAGGCGGCGGACAGATAACATTACCTTCTCGCGGCCCGCAAACGAGGAAGAATCATTTAAGGAGCTAGATCACAATGCTACCCTACCAGTTTACAGAGGATCAGACTGCCCGACCTCCATTTTTTTTGTCTCTCTCGCCCTCCCCTAGCCACGAGTCGGAAGCTATATCCCTAACAGGCAAGCGGGCCGTGATTGTGGAAGATGAAGGCATCACCCAGATTCATCTTCGTAAGTTGCTTCGCTCCCAGGGGATCAAGGTCATTGGGATGGCCAGTAATGGGAAAGAAGGCGTGGAACTCGTACTAAAAGAACATCCCGATTTTGTCCTGATGGATGTTCGAATGCCCGTCATGGATGGTCTGGAAGCAACAGAGCGTATCCTGGCCGAATATCGTGTCTGTATTGTGGTGCTAACAGCCTTTTCCGACGAGGCATATCGGCAACGAGTTGCAGAATTGGGAGCGGGCGGGTATGTACTCAAGCCCGTCACCATAGAGACTCTGATTCCACAGCTTAAAGCGGCCTACTATACATTTCAACAGGGGGCGTAACGAGCATAACACGATGGACTACCGAACCGGGTGGTCACATGCAAGGAAGCGCAAAACGATGACGCAGTACAACAGGGGGCTGTCCGGTAGCCAGCCGACAAATGCCGTAAATATTGGCTCTAAACACATGGGCAGAGGCACACGTGATCGATAGGTCTGACTCAAATCCCCTGTTTAATGAGCAGGCGTTCCTGGCAGCGATTGTGAACTCCTCGGAAGATGCCATTGTCAGCAAAGACCTGAATGGGATTGTCACCAGTTGGAATCGGGCGGCGGAGCGTATCTATGGCTGGAAAGCCGAGGAGATCATCGGCAAGTCTAAAGCCCTCCTCATACCACCCGACCTTCCCAACGAGTTGCCTACTATTCTACAGAAAGTGCGCGCCGGTGAGCAGATTGAACACTACGAAACGCGACGGGTGAGAAAAGATGGCAACCTTATCGATGTGGAGATCAGTGTATCGCCGGTCAATGATCCAGCGGGGCGTATCATTGGTGCGGCAACTATTGTTCGAGACATCTCCGCACGTAAACAAACGGAGCGGGAACTCCAACAAAAGCATGCCGAAATAGAGGCGCTAAACGTTCGTCTGCGGCGCTTTATGGCCGAAACCCATCACCGGGTAAAGAACAATCTCCAATTGATTGCAGCGATGATTGAGATGCAGATGTTGGCATACCAGGGGGAGAAGGTCGTTCCGCTAGAAGACTATCGGCAGCTTAAAGCCCACATCCACACGCTCGCCGTTGTCCACGATCTTCTCAGTGCCAGTATCAAGGAAGACGAAGATGCTCAGCGCGTTTCGATAAAGGCAGTTCTGGATCGACTTCTTCCGATGCTGGCGCAGACGGCCTGGAACAAAGCGGTTCACTATTGCATCGATGAGGCGATGGTCACGTCCAAGGTGTGTGTCTCCTTAGCGCTGATCATGAATGAGCTGGTCACCAATGCTTTCAAACATGGTAACAAGGAAGCGGACGTTCTCTTCCATGTCGACCGAGCCCAGGCACAACTTATCGTATCGGATGATGGGCCGGGCTTTCCTGAAGGATTTGACCCTATGGACGCGGCTCACCTAGGGCTGGAACTGGTGGAAAACCTGGTACTCGCTGACCTGAGAGGTCAGTCCACCTATAGCAATCGTGCGGAAGGCGGCGGGCAAGTGGTCGTTACGTTCATGCTTCCTCCTGAAGACGAGCAAGCTCTGTAGCCTTGGTATCTCTGCCCTTGCGATCCGTCTTATCTTTCGGGCAGATAACGAGCGATGATGGGTCGCTTCCTTCGTCACGGCCTAGGATACGACCCATAAAGGAACGAACGATGGACCGTGTAACTCAACCCAAGTGCTGGGCAAAACCACCCTTACGTCGAGAAACCCATTCCACAGATGCCAAAGAGCCAACGCGCAGCCACCTTCTGTATTTTCGAGAACCCTTTTGTGGCCTATCGCATCTTGTCGGCATCGTTCTTTCGGTCGTGGCGCTTGTCGTTCTGCTCGTTGCCGCACAGGGACGAGTCTGGCATCTTGTTGGTTTTCTCCTCTATGGAGCAAGCTTGATCGTCCTGTATACAGCGAGCACCCTTTATCACTCCCTTCCGGGAAACAAGCAAAAGATCGATCGGTTGCGCCAATTCGACTATGTAGCCATCTTTTTCCTGATCGCCGGTACGTATGCGCCCTTGTGCCTGATCCCCCTGCGTGGACCGTGGGGATGGGCGCTACTCATCGCCGAGTATAGCCTGGCGGCAATCGGGATCGCTTACACGTTGCTCTTTAAGAGGGGACCAACCTGGCCACGGGTTTTAATCTATATTCTGATGGGTTGGCTCACGCTCATTGCAATCGGACAATTGCAGGCGACGCTGCCTTTCCTTGCGTTGATATGGTTGTTCGCGGGAGGGCTGTTATATAGCCTCGGAACTGTTGTTTGGGCGACGGACCGTCCGCATCTGTGTCCCGGTAAGTTCAGCGCACACGATCTGTGGCATCTCTTTGTTCTGGGGGGCAGTCTCTGCCACTTCATCCTGATGCTCGCATACGTCGCGCCGATGGCATAAGGAAAAACCAACGTATGAAGCCTACGGACAAAGGCGGCAAGGTCCCGTTAAAAGCGAAAACTCTCGCCCTTCTGCTGTGCGGCGCTGTCCGGATTCTGTATGCGACCCTGCGCGTGACCGTCCGGAACGAAGCAGAGGTAGAGGCGCTGTGTCAGCAGTATGGCAGTGTCATCCTGGTCACCTGGCATGGACGCAGCCTTGTTCCCATCGCCCGCTCTGTGGGCAAAGGCTACTACGGGATGGTATCGCTCTCCCGCGATGGCGACCTGCTCAATGAGTGCTTTCGGCGACTGGGCTGGCGAACGATCCGCGGTTCGACGGGGCGTGCCGGGGCCCGAGCGATGAAAGCCGCTATCGATGTAATGAACGTGCCGGGAACGGTACTCGCAATCACTCCGGATGGGCCACGGGGACCGGGCCGTAGAATACAACCGGGTGTGGTGTATCTGGCGCGCAAGTGCGGGCGACCAATCGTTCCCGTCGGCATTGGTATGGAGCGTTCCTGGCAGGCAAACAGTTGGGATCGCTTTGGCATTCCATTGCCGTTTTCTCGTGTCCAATGGCTGTACGGTGAGCCCATCTTCATTGCTTCCAATGACGATATCGCAAGTACCTGTCAGCGGTTGGAGTGGCTCATCAATACTCTGGAAGACGAGGCGACCGCAACGTTTCTTGTACCAGAGCGGGAGTGGGTGAAAGAGCATTCTGACGACGTTCGGATAACGCGAAAATAGAGAGGAGTCGTGACGAATGGCATCGGAGCCGACGAATACCTTCCTGCGCACCATACGGTTTTCCCGTCACGAGAATGCCGCGGCATCCCGCCCCGGCGAACACGCTCCGCATTGGATATCGCAACTCTGGCAGCGTTTGGTTGCGGGCGTGATGGTTAAAGTTGCCACCCCTATTCAGAGATTGTCCCGACCAATCGCCCTGCGCTTCGGCGAATACCTGGGGCAACTCGCCTATTATGTAGCGGGGCGGCAGCGACGCCGTGCCCTTGCCAATCTACATCTTGCGTACGGCGAGGAACTCTCACGGGCGCAACGAGAGGCATTAACACGGCAGGTATTTCAGCATTTCGGCAGGGCTATCATCGATTTTCTGCGTGCTCCCCGATACACCACCGAGGAACTCACCCATCTCATCTCCTGCGAGGGGTGGGAGCAGGTTGACGTGGCCTTAAACCGTGGGAAGGGCATTATCCTGGTCACCGGGCATCTGGGAAACTGGGAACTGCTTGGCCGCTGGCTCGCCACGGTTCAGAAGGTGCCCCTGACAGTAGTCGCCCGAGATCCGGACAACCCCGCGCTTGCCACCTATTTGCGCTCCATGCGGGAAAATGCAGGGTTTACGGTCCTTAGCAAAGGGGAATCGGCGCGTGGCCTGTTGCGCGCCTTACGTCGGGGAGAGGCGATATTGATTCTTGCCGACCAGAACAGTAGCGACATCTTTGCTCCGTTCTTCGGCATCCCTGCGGGGACTGCTGCCGGACCAGCCTCCCTGGCCGTGCGTTCCAAAGCCGCCTTAATCCCGATCTACTGTATCGAGATGCCCAACCACTCCTTCCAGGTGACCTGCCAGCCTCCGATAGAGATGAGTACGACAACAGCGCCGGAAGAGCGACAGACCGAATTCCTGCGGATCACGGCAGCACTGAATCAGACATTGGAGGGCGTTGTGCGTCAGTATCCGGCGCAGTGGCTCTGGCTGCACAACCGCTGGAAATCGGCGTTCGCGGAGAGCCATCGCAACGCGTGGACCGATGACCGCACCTTCTTCGCCGCCTGGGAACGCTGGCGAACGTGAATAGGAGACAGCGCCGGTTCGCTGACGAGCAGGGAGGCATACTGACTCAGGGAAACATCACGGTTGATAGTTCATCTTGAATGGCCATGAACAAACATCGATGTTGACCCCGTTGCCGAATTCAAAAGAGCCGGTTTCCATCTATCGTCGCGAACAGGCTTGGCGAGGCAGCTATTCCTATCTCATGCTTCCGCAGCTCTGTAATCTCGAATTCGGCAACGGGATCTATGTTTGTTTAGGGCCATTATCTGGCCAGACGACGTCGGTGGCCGATGCGCAGCAAGGCAGAACGCGGCAATGGTCGCTATCTCTCCGTCGGCATTGCTGCATCGAAGCGCACATCATGTTTGATATCAGCGGTAACCGATATATTCGGAAAGTACCTGATTGGCTAAATGCGCTTAGCGAGAGGCTGCCAGGGCTCCGCCCGCATAGGAGGCATAGAGACTACCGTCCTCGTCGAGCAGCCAAGGGTTGCCGATTCCCCGTTGATCCCCGTCTCGTATCGTCCGATACGACAGGAGTATCGGTCATTGTCTTTGCCAGCTTTTGTTTCCAGAGGATCTTGCCGCTATCCAGACTCAATGAATAGGTGCCCACCCATATTTCCTCGGTGGCGTTCTGATGATACGGCGTGCCCTCGGTATCCGGAATATAACGGGTTGCGACCATGACCGAGCCACGGAAGAGCGCCTGAGAATTATAAATAGTTTGAATAAGCGACTAAGCACAGAGACAGAGACAGTGAAAAAAGAAAAAGCCCCCGGCGGTTTAGCGACCTAAAGCCGAGGGCGTTCCACAGCATTTGCTCCGCAAATTGCTGGAGCACGTGGAGAGAAAAGGAGATCACACTCCGCAATTATACTGTAGGTTGCTCGGTTTTAACCTTAGAGATTGCTTAGAAGTTCGGGGTAAGAAAAAACGCCCTGAACGTCATTGTCCAGAGCGTTCCCGACCCAGTTGGCAGGATGGGGTCAGGGTAGAGAAAGGAATCTCACACACACAGAATTCTACCATATTGGCCTTAGAATTTGCTTAGAAGTCGGGGTAAGAAAAACGCTCCGAGCAACGAAGCGGGGAGCGTTGAGGCCAAGCTGCAAGGCTGGCCAGACAAGTCAAAGAGGACATGCGCACCTTGATATACTCCGAAGTGGCTAATTCGGATGCATAGAATTTACTTTGGTGAGGGTTGGTCATAATTGCAGCGAGCGGGATTTCCCGCTCGCTGGCCCCTATCATAAAGTTGCTACACACCACAATAGGAAGGCGACTTTATGGTATCGCAGACCGACGATTACCGGGAGGAAACTCTACCGATTCTGCTTGCCCTGGTTGACAAAATCAGCTTGCCGAGCAAACAACAAAAGACAAAAGCTGGCAGAAAACCGCACTATGACGATCACCTGTTTCTCAAGGCAGCCGTTATCATGACCACCAAACGCCTCAACAAAGTCAATGAACTGCTGACGGTCGTCGAGGAACCGACACGGAGTATGCAAACCTTGCGCCAACAGTTGACTCAGCAGGGCAGGATGCCCACGCGCCGCACCTTCGAGAGACGCCTGGCTGCCCTGTCGGAAAGATTATCCGCCATCATCGTCCGTTTAGGCGCTTTCCTGGTCAGTTTGATCGGGATTTGGGAATCCTGCGGCAGAGCAGTAGCCATCGATAGCACCATTTTGCGTGCCAAAGACGGAGCAGTCTGGCATAAGAAGCATCAGGAAACCGGGGAAGTTCCCCACTCTCGGATCGACACCGAGGCCGGTTGGACGAAGTCGGGCTGGCATGGATGGGTGTATGGCTGGAAATTGCACGTTGCCGCAACGGTGGGAGAGGTTTGGATTCCTGTCTGTGCTCGTTTGACGTCTGCCAATGTCTTCGACGGGGAGATCGGTGTCCCTTTCGTGTCGGAGTTACCGTCGCTGGTGGGGTTTGTGCTGGGAGACCAGCATTATCGTACGGAAGCGATGGAATCCGCTTGTCATTTGCGAGGAATGGAGTTAGTAGCAACCAAGGGAGGCAAGTACCCGCACGTGGATGTCGGCAAGGAGGTACAGAAGTGTTTCACCAGTTGCGTTCCAAGGCGATAGAGAACTTCAACGAGCATTTCAAAGGAATCTTTGACAGTCATGCCGACATTCCCACGAAGGACAAGGTAGCAACGTCTCGTTTTGCGTTATCCGCGATCCTGGTGTATCAGTTAGGGTTGTGGGCGCGTTACGAGTTGGGGTTACCGCCTTGCCAGGGACTAAAACCATTTCTGAGGGCCGTTTGAATTATGACCAACCCTCACTTAGGTAGGGGGACGGCGGGAGCAGTGCGTCATCCTTCCGTGCGCCAAAGCATGAGAGAGCTAAAGGCTGATTACACGTTCCCCCGGAGGGGGCGACATCAATCAAAACCGGCGCGTAGCGCCACCTATCAGGATCACAGGGCCTATGAAACCGTGTTACCAAAAACTCACCGCAGAGGAAGAAAAGGCAAGGCTCCTTGCAGCATCGGCGCACGTCAGAGCCCAGGCAGAGCGGACACGTGCGCGTGAGCGGGACTATCGAATCCGCGAGATGAAGACAGAGACGGCCCCACGGTGTTTTGCCCGCTTCCACCGTTCGCCTGAGTCTATCTCGATCCTGATTGCGATGGCCTGGGTTCTGGGTTGTCTTGTTGTCTGGGGCTGGCCGTATATCTCTCCTCTCTTTTGGGAGGGAGACCCGCCTGGGGCCAGTAAACAGGGCGTAACGGCAAATGTCAAGGAGGATGAGGTTGGCCGATTCCTTTACAGTGGGCCTGCACCTCCTCCTGATAGCCGTTAACGCTCTCATGTCTTGTCTGAGTGTCGCGACTTAGTTTTGTCTTTTCAGAAACTGCTACGCCGTCGTACTGGTGAGGAACTGGAGGGGTGGTTGGAGCGTGCCAAAGCCAGTGGTCTTTCGGGTTTTGGGACCTTTGTTCGTGGGATTCGGTCGGACTACGATGCCGTTATTGCTGCCTTTTCCCTGCCTTGGAGCAACGAACCAACCGAGGGGCACGTCAATCGGCTCAAGTTTATCAAGCGTCAGGGGTATGGCAGAGCGAGTTTCGATCTGCTCAAGCGACGCGTTCTTCCGCTCCCGACAATCTCGTAAAATCCGAATTTGATCGGGACAGGGAAGCCATACTGGTTTTCACGGAAATTGCCGGAGAACCCAATATATTCCGTTTCGTCAAACCTCTCGGACAACTAATCGCCGGATGCACGGCCAGATGATTCGCCAAGTGACACTGTAACTTGGCGAATTATCTGGCCTATTAGGGAAGCAATCTGGAAGCGACTGGAATCAATTGAAGGAATGAGCACCGCACCGGTATGCCATGGCCAGGACGGCACCGAAGCAATGACCGTGCTGATGCAATGGCTTGCTGACATGGAGAAGGAGATGGAGATCTAACGAGATTTCCCCCGCATGGTGGTATAGGGGTCCCAACATCGCGGGTAGGGAGACTCCGACTGGTTCCCCTTCGGGGCGTACTAGCGATGCCAGTGAAACCTTCGCTTTCACTGGCATCCGCCCAGACAACACCCACACGTAGGGCGGGTACCCGGCAGGTTTTCTTCGCTCTTTTTCTATAAATGCTAACAAAACTGCTTCGGATCCGCAAAAGTGTTACTTTGCCGCGTTATCCACAATAGCCTCGTAATCCTCGTTGTTCTGCTCCTTCCGACCATTGCTCACCATCGCGTCCTTCACCCAACCACGTTTTGCAAACTCCTGTGCGGCTTTCCTACTGTATCCCTCGCTTACCAAATGATCGATCAGTCCTGACTCCGTGGAGAAAACGGGGCTGATCGGGCTACCCTCTGGGGTCATCTCCCAGACTTGCCATCCTTCACCCGTCGGCGGTTGTATGCGTGTCCAAGCATCATGGAGTTGTTCGGCGGCGCGAGAAGGCCACAAATCGCCGTGCCCCTGGCAAACAGAACACGTTGGGTTTATCCCCAAGCGCTTGCATTTGGCAAGAACGCAGATGGAACAGTTCAAGGAGTTGTGCCCGGGAGACTGAATGCTCCATTCGTTCACCAAGGATGCCGTGATCGTCGGGGGCACCTTAATAGGCTGTTCTCCCGTATCGGGGGTTTCCTCAGGAATAAGGTCTCTCAATCGACCCGCGACAAGGAGTGCATCAACATCTGCCTGTTCTAAATGATGCTGCCATGCACTGTTAAAGTGGACACAGAGGCGACGCGCTTCCCGCAATATTGCTTCCTCACCGGTGCTGTAGTAGTCTGGTGACGACTGGACGTTGTACGCCGCAACGGCACGCACGGACGGCATTTCGGGAGTAAACGGCAACGAGCCCGTCTGGAAGGGATCGAACGCAACATTTCCATACCACTGCTCGCTGAGTCGTTTTGCCTCAATACTGTAGCCCGTGCCGCTACAGGCAGAGCAGGGTTTGGCTACATAGTAAGGATTGATATATCCCTGCCACACCGTTTTTAGCGGCCAATCAAAATCGAGCGGAACCCTTTTAATTTCGCTCTCCATTATTTCCCTCCTTCCCGGTTCGCGGTCTTCCCTTTGACTTCTCTCCCTTCTGTTTCCATGGCAGGATAATCCCCTTTTGTTTCAGACGCTAAACGCTTTCTGTTAGAGCCTCAAGTTCCATCAGCGTCAGCAAGTCGTATCGGTGCCAGTCAATCGTAAAACCCTGGCGTGCTAGTTGCTGAGCCGTTTCAACCCGCAGCTCCATATCGCTAAGTGGAGAACTGTCCAACGTGCGCCAGTCCACAATAACTCCCCGAGTTTTTAGTTGGTGAGCAGTCTCCACGCGGTATTCCCAATCCAGAAGAGACAGAAGATCGTGCTTGCGCCAATCCACCCGTTCGCCCATCTGCTGCAGGTGAGCGGCAATCGCCCTGCGGCTTTCCTAATCCTGGGCATCGTTCGTGGCAGTAGATTGGGAACCTAACAGAATACTTTCTTTTTCTATTCCAGGCCTTTCCGTGTTCGAGTTGCGTAACGCATGACCGTGCACGCGGCCAATCAGAACGGAAAACAGAGACACTATTAGAGTAGCCGCTGCACCGATTCTGCGGGCAGTGGAAAACAAATGCCCCTACATTGTGTCTTCTCCTCCTGCCAACATATTCTGTGTCCCGTTGTCTTGCCGAAACGAAAGTGTAGAAAACCGGTCCTTATCCCGCCACTCTCCTTATCGCCTACTAAGGCGATTCCGGAGCAGGCGATTCCGGAAGGTCTGAGGCTGTCCGTCCAATAACGGGCGAGCGTGATCGGACGGACAATACCCTACTGCTTGACGATGGTCGCGGCAGACCGATCCTGGTCAAGCCGTCAGGTTACCTGCACCGCAATTTTACGGGGCTTGGCTTCCTCCGCTTTGGGCAGTTGCAGTGTCAGCACCCCATGCCTGAGCTCCGCCTGGATGCGATTGCTATCCACCGTGTCCGCTAATCGGAATTGCCGAAAGAAGTTCCCTAACTGGAACTCCCGATAAAGCGGAACGCCCTGCGTCATTACCTTCGGCTTTGCCTGAAGGGTCAGCAGATCGTTCTTAACCTCGATATCCAGATTGTCCGGCGAGACGCCGGGCAGGTCGGCGATTACCGTTAAGCCTTCCTCGGTTTCATAGATGTCAACCGGAGGAGAGAGCCATTGCTCTTGCTGTCGGGTCGTTTCCTGATCCCAGGATTCTTGTTTGGTCAGAGCGCGATTTTGATCCGTTGAGACAGGAAGGTTTGCGTTATTCATCGTTTTGCCTCCTTGACTGCATTACTGTGATGACATTATGAGATGACACGACGACATTACTGGACCGCAACAGCGATCTGCTTTGGCTTGGCTTCCGCACTCTTAGGCAGGCGCAGGAAAAGTAAGCCATCGCGATAGCTCGCCTCGATACGGTTGCTATCCACCTCGACGGGCAGTTCGACATTGCGGACAAATTTCCCCGCAGATCGCTCGCTTCTGTGATAGTTCTCACGGCTTACGTCTTGGGGAGCAAGCTTCTCGCCAGTCAGCGTAAGGTTGCTGCGCTGTAGCGTGACATTTACGCTTTCGGGATCAAGTCCGGGTGCAAGTGCCTCCAGATAGAGATTGTCTTTGTCTTCGCTCAGATTCAGCAATGGGTAGGCACGAGCGGCGCGTCCTGGCAGGAACGCTGTAGGAAAGCCTTCGGCCCCGTTGGCCAGAGTCGACGAGAAGGCGCGGTCAATTTCGCGCCGCAACGCTTCCATTTGTCGGAAGGGATCATACGTTCGCATAGAGATTGCCTCCTGGTTACTCTAAAGTAGCTGTCGGAAATCACTTCGTGTGAAGTGTCGTTCCGGTAATAAAAACGGAGCGAGATCGAAACATTGTTCCCAAAAAGAACCGATTTTCTGAGTGCATTGTTATCAAGTCGGGGAGGTTTGACGAAAGGGAAATCCTAGGGTTCTAACGCACTTTCGGTGAAAGTAGTGCGACGTCTCCTGACCGGGAATGGCATTTTGAGGTTCGTGCCTCGGAGCACAAGGACCTCCAAGACTCGCAACAAGGCCATTTAGCACCCCTAATTCTCCGACGATACGGTTAGTGGATGAGCGAGAATTCCCCTAAACCAAAAAGGCCGAGCTGGGCACCCCGCGTACCGCAAGTCAAAATTCGCTGCCTCTATAAGAACGACGCTCAGGGAATCCTGGACGAGACACTCGTAGACGACGTAGGGATCGGATTATACTTACGCTGCAAGAGTATCCTCACCGTCACCGAGATTTACCATTGTAGACGCCTGCCTTGTCCTGCCTGCGGGACAACGATTTCGATTGAGGCGAATCCGGATACCCTTCGGTGTGACGCCTGCGGCTGGCACTATCCCTGGGAAAAATACCGTGATACATTCCGCCATCAGAAGTTGGACGAAGGGGGCGCGGGCGAATTCTTTGCGGAGTTCATCCGAAACTGGGAGAGAGCGGCGACGGCTCGTGAACGCCTGCTCCTGATAGACAGACTCATTCACCGGTGGCATTGGGAGGCACAGCAGGAGGATCATATTCTGGGCCGTCCGACCGGCGTGAATATGATTGAGGGCAGCCGTTCTCAGGTGATAGAGTTCCTCAACACGCTGACGTACGGTCCGAGCAGTTCCCCGGAAGCCTTAGCGATGCGTGATTCCTGGAGGAAACTACACGACCAAACAAGGGCGGACCAGGCGGCCTGGGGTCAATCGGCGCGCCCCCCGTCTGAGGAACGCAAAGCCGATCAGGAAAGCATTTAATCGGGAACGATAGCCGCCCTTTCACCGATTGTTCGGTCGAACTCCATATTTGGTTCTCCCGCAGTTTCCGTGAAAAGGGGGTCGGAAGTCGTCTGAGAAGCGTTTAGCAAGGCATGTCCCCTGCTTTGCTTCCCGATCCCAACGCTCTTTCCTTAGACACCATCACCGTCCAAGCCGGTATCATTGTCTTCCAGGTACACACCACTGCAGAAACCGCAGTCTGCCCCCTGTGCTCCTGTCACTCCGACCGTATCCCTAGTCAGTATCCACGAACGCTTCAAGATTTGCCTTGGCAAGGAAACAGAGTGCGTTTCCTTCTAACTGTCCGACGCTTCTTCTGCGACAACAATGGCTGCAATCGCAAGACCTTTGCTCAGAAAGTGGCGACTCTTGCTCACCGCTACCAGCGAAAGACAACACGACTGGAGGATTTGCTCCGCCAACTGGTCTGGCGCATCGGTGGTGAGGCAACCGCACAAATCGCAAAACTCATCGGTTTGCTTCTCAGTCTAAGCCCGGTTTGGTGAAGAAAGCGGTGCCGCAACCGCACGCGGCGTGCCATAGGTAATCATAGTTATGTGGTATATCTTCCTAAGCAGAACCAGTTTCCTACCAAGGGATAAAGGAGCAAGAGCGAAATGGATTGGATCACGGAGCCGCAGAGTTGGATTGCCTTTGCCACGCTGCTGGCGCTGGAGATCGTTCTTGGCGTAGACAACGTTATCTTTATCTCCATCCTCGCCGGAAAGCTTCCGGCAGAGCAACAGGCGGCGGCACGCACCACGGGTCTGGCGCTGGCCCTGATCACCCGTATCCTGCTGCTGTTCTCCTTGGCCTGGATCGTTCGCCTGACGCAGCCCCTGTTTGCCCTCTTCGGTCAACAGGTATCCGGGCGGGACCTGATCCTGATCGTAGGTGGCCTCTTTCTGGTAGCCAAAGCGACCCATGAGATTCATCAGAGATTGGAAGGCAGCACCGGTCATGCCTCCGCTCGCGTGGGCCCTTCTTTCACGAGCGTGATCGTGCAGATACTGCTGCTCGACATCGTTTTCTCGCTGGATTCGGTCATCACGGCGGTGGGGATGGTGGATAGCCTTGGCATCATGATCGCCGCCGTTGTGGTAGCTGTGGGGGTGATGTTGGTCTTTGCCGGGCCGATCAGCGCGTTTGTGGAAAAGCACCCGACGGTCAAGGTGCTGGCGCTCTCGTTCCTGCTTCTTATCGGCGTCACCTTGATCGCAGAAGGCTTTGACCAGCACATCAGCAAGGGGTACATCTACTTCGCCATGGCTTTCTCCGTGTTCGTGGAGCTCATCAACTTGCGCATTGGGCGGGCGCACGCAGCGGCGGAGGAACCCGTCAGGCTGCACGAGCCTTACTTGCAAAACTCCACCGGCGCACCATGACCCGTGCGACCAGAGTTTGAGCGCAGCGAATATCCTCGCTCTGGTGGCGCTTTGCTTCACGGTGCAGGAGAGAATGGGGCAGCAGATTGCGGACGCACTGGCAGAAATGATACAGACCTACGGTGTAGCTGTGTATTTGGAAGCGCATCATCTCTGTGTGCGGATGCGCGGGGTTGAGGAAGCGTCTCCCTCGACCCGCACGACATCCTGGCGCGGGGATTATCAGGATAATGCGACGCTGCGGTCGGAGTTTCTTACTACTTGCGGATTACAGGGCGGATTACAACGATGAGTCCACTGATGCAAAACGAACCGGGGGTGAATCCATTGACGCCGCTGCAGACGCTGTTCGACACCGACCAAGGCTGTGATTTCCCACTGCCCGAGGAACTGGCAAGGGTGTATGGACGGTTGCAGCTCCCAACGTACCCGGCCCGCCCCTACGTTATGGGCAACTTTGTCACGACGTTGGATGGAGTCGTGTCCCTCAACGTGCCGGTGCAGGCAGGCGGCGGTGAAATTAGTGGGTCTAATGCGCACGACCGGATGGTCATGGGGCTATTGCGTGCCGTGGCCGACGTCGTGATCGTGGGGGCCGGCACACTCCGCGCTAATCCTCAGCACCTCTGGACCGCCGACTACATCTATCCCCCACTGGTGAATGAATATCAACGGCTACGGACCGACCACGGCAAACCGCCCGCCCCGCTGAATGTCATCGTGACTGCCAGCGGTCATCTTGACCTGAGCTTGCCTGTGTTCCAGACCGGCGAGGTGCCGACGCTGATTGTGACGACTCCGCACGGCGCACAACGCCTCGACACAGAGTCTATACCGCCATCCGTCCAGGTTGTTGCGGGACACGGCGGGCGTACCTTGAGCGCTCGAGCGATCATGGCTGCGGTAGCTGCGCTTGATCACGCGGGCTCGGGTGATGTGATCCTGGTCGAGGGCGGCCCACATTTGATCGGTGACTTTTTCGCGGAGCAGTGTCTGCACGAACTGTTCTTAACGCTCGCGCCGCAGATCGCCGGGCGCGACGGCACGACGGAACGTCCGGGGTTGGTCTCTGGTAAGACGTTCGCGCCGGAGCAGCCGTTGTGGGGCACGCTGACTGGCCTCAAACGTGGCGAGAGCCATCTGTTTCTGCGCTATGCTTTCGCTACAGGGAACCCAGGACCCCTATCGACCTGATCGCGTTGTCCCGACAGTGGCCGCAAGATGACGCTTGCCTGCCTCGGTTCGGCAGCAACTGTTTCAGCCCATGATCACTGCCGCGGCTACGGCTAGGCCTTTACCCTACACTGCCACCCTGAGCCCGAAAAGCCGCGCGGGCTCCCAAACCGCGCTAATCTCCACCAGCGTAGCCACCTGGCATCGAACAAACATAGTGGCTATGGGCCGCCAGATTAAAGTCTAAGAGTTATTCCCTTACCCTCTATCCAAAAACTCTACCTTTTGGTCAGCCTCAGAGGAGCCCATATTGACGAGAGAGACGCTTGCAAAACACTGGCCAAATCACCTGTGGGTTTTGGTCAAGGTAAACTCGGCATTTTGGGCATTATTAGCACTGTGGCGGCTCAGGCAAAACGCGTTTTGCCGCGGTGACAGTTATGTTTGTTCGGAGCCTTGTTGCGAGTCTTGGCGGTCATTGTCCCCAGAGGCACGAACCTCAAAATGCCATTCCCGGTCAGGAGACGTCGCATTACTTTCATCGAATGTGCGTTAGAACCCAATATTGTACGTTTAGCTCGGCTTATCCCTTAGGCAAGGGTCGCATCGGCCTGAAACGGCCTTTCTCAACGCGTCGGTTCTACCGCCAGATGTAAATCTCTCATCAGATTGATGTGGTTCCAGTGAATCGGGGCAACACCCTTGAGTCGTTCTTCGTCCTTATCTTTGCCCCGTTCGGTGATGTTGGTCTCGGTACTCTTTATTCTGGATTGCGCACCACCTCTTCTCGCCTATCCTCCTGCCGGTCATCCAAAGTCAGTACGATGATTTTGCTCGCCTTCTCCCCTTTATCTCTGATGAAGCGGACGTGTATCCACGCCTCGCCCTCCTGGACGAACGTATCTTCCGAAATGGGTACCAGGCGACCGAAGCGATTGTTTGCCATGTTCTCGCAGTAGAGGTCCCCATCTTTGAACGCTATGCGGTGCTCCTTATAACTGCCGACGTAACGCTCCAGAGTCGCGACAGGGACGCTTGCAGCCTCCTTCTGGCGATGCAGGTACTCGCGCAACCAGGCCACTAACGATTCTCTGTGTGCGGAAGATACCTTTGCCTCCCGTCCTTGCGCTCTCTCCTCGTTCTCTAAGGCAAGGGCCGCCTCCATGTTCGCCAGAGCGAGTTCGACCCTGTCCGCGAAAAGATACGTCCAGCCCAACGAGTCGTAGGTATTGGACGATTGCGGATAGTTCCGGACGTTCTCCTGGAAGAGGGCGATGGCACCAACGGCAGCGGGAGCAACATCCTGTTTCCCATTATCCTTCAAACAATAGGCGAGGTTGTTGGTGAAGTCCTCCTCCACAACGTCCGGTGCCTGCTGATGCCATTCGCGATACCGCGCCAGGCCCGCCTCCGCCCCCTGCTGCTTATATACCCGGACCAATTCCTTCCAGGCGATAACTTTTGGGCTATCGTGTTTGTCGTAGCCGTTCCAATCAAGCGAGGGGTGCTTCCCGCCGAGAATGGAGGTGACGAGGGGTGTAACGATGGACAGCCCTTCCTGCGTGTTGGTGAAATAGACGACGCCATGCCGCTTAGGTCGGCTAGCAATGACGAAACATTTGAACCCGAAGTTGTCACCCCACTGCCAGAAATAGGGTCCGGAATCGCTTTCCTCCAGTCCCCAACCCAATCCCCAGAAGACGCCGGAGGGCACTCGCTCCCTCGGTGCGGGGATGTGCACAGTGAGCATCTGTTCGGCACTCTCTTTTTGCAATCCGGTCCCGTCGAGGATCGCGAGAACGAAGCGGGCATAATCCTCGGACGTCGTGAGAAGGCTACCGGCGGAGGAGGCGTTGGGGTCGGCGATGACCTGCGGTTCCGTGCCCCCCCGATAGCCTGTGACGAGGTTGTCTGCTAATGCAGGCGACCAGACAAAGGTGCTGCGCGTCATTCGGAGCGGTCCGAACACCTCTTGCTGCGCCAGGTCTTCCAGTGGCTGGCAGGTCAGCCTCTCGACGACAGCCTGGAGATACACGAAACCCTCGCCGGAATAACCGAAGCGCTCCCCAGGAGGAAAACGGAATGTAAGCGGAGTTCCTCCCCAGTTCGGCAGGCCCGTGGTGTGACTCAAGACCAGACGCGCGGTGATGCGTTTGTAGCGATCATCGTGTTCGAGGCGTTTGTTGGGCAGATACTCGTAGATCGGCGTATCCAGGTCGAGTGTCCCGCGCTCCGCCAGTCGCAGAACGATATAAGCGAAGACGGGTTTGCTCAACGAACAGGCGGGGAAGAGCGTGTCCGCACGGACAGGTCCATCCGTTTTCGGATCTGAAATCGCGTTTTTCTGTCCAAATGGCTGATTCCAGACAATTGCGCCATCGCGAAGGACAGCGAGGGACAGCCCCGGCACATCGCCCTGTTGCATCAGTTCTTCGATCTCTTTAGTCCACATGGCTGGCGCTTGCTGCCTTTCTTTTCTTGGGGTAAACGATCACTGGCGCAGACGTCCGAAGCGCCTCTGTTCCCGCGGCGAGCAAACGCCCCTCTTCACCAACAATGTTCAAGGTGACGTCGGGAGAAACTCGTAAATGCCCGTGTACACGGCCAGGCGGATAGGTAATGGTGTCTACAAGAACAAAGCCCATCCCGTGCGAAGCCGATCAACGGATCGACTTATGGACAGATGCTGCCCGGCAGCCAGAGAATATCACGATTGCGCGCTTGGTCGCATCTGCTCCTTCGGCTGATTCCTTTGGGGATGGATTCTGATACAATAGTAATGGACAAATGGGAATTGGTCCTTTTGTGGCGGCTTCAGAAAGGGAAAAAAATTGCCTGTCAAGCATTCCCGTCCTCTCCTGACCGCACTGCACTTGCTTCTCTTAGCTTCTTTCTGGCAGTTTAGGGTATACCTCAACCTGACAGTGCCAAACAAAACCACCTCGGTGAAAGCGGAGCTTTCACCAGCGATAACAAAGATGCGATTAGTCCCATCGCAGGGAGTTGGCGAACCGTTTGCGCACATGCCAGGCAAAATCCCCCGGACGGAAGGTGTCCTCCCGATCCGCTTCCGCAATCGCTTCGGGGGATGGGTATGGATCAGGCAATCTCTGAGATACCCGCTCAGCCGACCGTTCGCAAATTAGCAAAACTCATGTTTATACTAATCCGTTGAAACGCTGATGCAACCGTGGAAACAATCACGAAATGAATGAGGCAAGCCGCTGGCGCTTGGAACTGGCTAAACAGATCGCACCGCTGTACGACCAACCGCACCAAGCACAAGTGATTATGGTAGGTGGTTCCGTATCGCGTCACTGTGCCGATCGGTACTCCGATATTGAAGTCGGGATCTTCTGGACAACACCGCCCACCGAGGAGTTTCGGCAGGAGATTGCCCAGAGAGCGGGGGGAACACTCTATCGAAGCTTTAGTTTCCAGCAGGAAGAATGGTCGGAAGAGTATCTTGTCTCTGGCGTTAAGCTCGACATCCGCCACCGCCTTGTCAGTGGTGTCGAGCGTTGGCTCTCTGACGTGATCGACAATTACGAGACCACGGTCAGCAAGCAAGTTTTAATTTCCGCCCTCGAGTATGGAGTGCCGCTCGCGGGAGCACCACTACTCAAAGAGTGGCAGGCGAAAATAAAGCCGTATCCTCAAGGCTTAGCAGAAGCCATGGTTCGGGGACAATTAATGCTCGGACCGTCTATGTGGCTGGAAATACTGGCCGAACGCAATAGCCTTATTGAACTCTACAGCATCTTCGGTGCGATCCAGAAGAAGCTCCTCTGCGTGCTGATGGGACTGAACCGGGTGTACCATCCAGGGTTCAAGTGGCCGGATCGGTTGGTCGCTGATCTGGCTATCGCCCCTTGTGAGTTAGGAGCGCGTCTCAGGCAGGTGTTACTGCTGGCACCGTGCGAAGGCGTACCCGAGATACTATCCCTGATTGACGAAACATACCAACTCGTTGAGCACCACCTGCCATCGGTCGAAATCGCCTCCGCTTGGGCGTACCTGAAACAGACCATACCCATTTGTGACCGGTCCCCCTTCCCCGAGCGAACAGGCGACGGGCAACATTGATAACGAGGAACTCAGGTGGGCGTAACGCCAGAAGACTTCGGAGGTGCTATGGAGACTGCGCGACAGTCGTCGCGCAGTCTCCATAGTACACCGATGCTCCCGCTATGGCCTTCCAGAAACCTTGTTTTGGTCATACGTACTGCGGTCGCCATTTTTCGAGGAGTCCAACCGAAAAGTCACGCCTCGATTTTAGGAGCGGATTCACAGGGAGCGAAAGAGAATAACCGGAAATTCAGTTACTATTCATTGACGTTGATATACATTGTTCAAATTAGCGGGTGTTAGTTCGAAAAACCGGGTAAAATAGGGGCACAACAGAGTAAATTCCCGAAACCAAATAGCTGCCTCCTCTTAATCAGCGGGTCATAGGTTCGAGTCCTATACAACCCATTTATTGATGTTAAATGATGTTAAATGATACGTCAAAAAGCTCCCGTTTGGGAGCTTTTTGCCTTTGACAGCCGATGTGACAGCCAACGGGCTTGGACGGGAGTGAATTGGCTGGGACGGATTCGGACATATCTGGACATTGAGCAGCTGACTAAAATCACCTGCTCAATGTCCAAATGTACCGCCAATAATCCATTTTAACGAACATAATTGATATTATCTGCCAACGATAGACGACCGCCAGACGTTAGGCTGCTGAGTTTGGCGCAAAGGTCTGAATAACGATTCTTCATGTTATAGATTTAGTGATTGGGGTCAGGTAGAGGCAGGGCATCGGGTGTTGCATTCAGCTACATGCGAGCAAAATCCGAACATTGCCATTACGAAAGACGCCTCTTACTTGCTTCCCAACAGGTTAGAGGTGTTTTCTTGCATTTCACACGAAGTTTCCTAACTGCCTTCAACACGGCATGAATCGGTGCGTCATCAGCGCGTCGGTCGTCTATATCGAAATGGACAGAAGAACAAGGTCGATGTACGCCTGTTCCACAACCGGGAGACTCAAGACAAGGATTGGAAAGATCCAGGCGTACCCGCACTACCTCCGAGCATTAGTCCAGAAAAAGACGAGGAGCGAACGAAGAGGCAGCGTGCCAATCTTAAGAAAGCCGACAAAGCACAGCGGCTTGGGGCGAAACTAATGGACGCTCACTTATATGGAACAAATCTCGCGAACGGACATTTGGTGGGAGCCGATTTTCGCGGTGCTCAGTTGGAAGGTGCGGACCTTCGATCCATGGACTTGCATTTCACCAAGTTTGGGATTATCGTTTCACATCCGTTGTTTTAGAGTGATTTTGATACGCCGATTTAGGCGACGTTTGCCGTTCCGATTATGCGCCAAAACCGCACAGATTACCCGACGAGATAGCCAGTCCACACTCCGACACTTGGCACTCGTTCGACGAACCAGCGCAGAGCAGCGGTGACGCAAGGAATTGTTGACTCCCTCTACCGTACACGTCCCGCCATCGAACTTCGGGCAGAGACGATGCTGCCAGGGATAGAAGAAGTCCGCATACGCTCCCTACCCGTCCGTGTAAACGAGGCGACGACGCCACCTTTTGGGGATTTTCTCCCAAAGGTGCCACAGGTGATGCCATTCTCGACTGCCAATCACCCAGGTGATGATTTGCCCCATGTAGCGCGAAACCGCTGTCCAGAGCCACAGATTGCGCTTCTTGCTGATACATAATTCGTCGATCTCGAGGGCATCGTGTTTTCGGTCGAGAGAGGGGTCGGGTTGGTCGGCGGGAGTTGCAGCCTTTTTTTAAGCACATTGTAGACCGTTCGTTTGGCGGAGTTCGTGGAACGAGCGATGGCTTCCACACTAAGCCTCTCCTCTAAGAGTTTGCCGATGAGTGCCTCTTTTTCGGCGGTGATCCGGTTGGATTGGGGGCTTGTCGTGAACGTCTTGTTGCAGTCTTTGCAGCGGAAACGGCGGGTTTTGCTTTCGTTTGTTCCCCAGTAGACGACGGGTTGGGTTTGCTGGCAAAAGGGGCAAGGAGGTGAGGTATCGTACATAGAAAAATGATACTGCGAAATTATGACAAATCAACGGAATTGAAACTATAACCAAGTTTGGCGCAGACCTCAGTGGTATGCCTGCCTCATTAAGAGGCGCAAACCTAAATGTCACAGATTTGAGAAGCGCAGACCTGAACGGAGCCGACCTGAGGATCACCAACCTGCCGTCAATGGCACACTTATTGCCACGTTTACACTCGATTACCGACCTATAGATCGCTCCCTTCTCGTTTGTGCCATCATAATCGTGCCCCAAATGCCGATGGCCCCTTGCTTGGCAATGAAAACCTGTTAGGGACGGATATAGACAAATACCGAAAAGCTCACGGTCGAGTTTTAATAACCCATGCAATCGAGATCATTACTGCGCATTCCCGTTGTCCTGTCGTCTCCTGACAAACAGGAAATGTCTCCGCATTGGAGCGCGACTCCAATCCTGCCGCTTTTCCGCCCGATTGGAAGGCTACCTTTGAGACGACGCCGGGAAACCCGCGAAAGAGGCGCTCGAAGTATGCTCGACAAAAGCAAGAGCAGTTTCGTCAACAGCTTTGCCGGGTATTAGATCAGGCAAACTGTCTTCTCTGGCAAGCCGAGGTGACGGAAAGTTACCCTGCTGATCCAGGTTATATGCTGTTTGACCCACAGAGAGGCACATGCCTCACGTGGGAAACCCAAGTGATCAACCAATCGGAGGAGGAAGTGCCTTCCTGGTTGCCCGTTGCCCGGGACCAAGGGGAAACCGTTACACAAGCTTGGCTTCGTTCCCGCGATCCCGGTGATGAAATCCCCGCAGCCAATGTCGCGCAGGATGCTCTGCTGAAAGGAAAACGCCGTTACACACAGACGTTCCGTAACCACATGGCCGATGGCAGTATCCGCTGGATGTCGGAGGACGTCTCTATCGAAGAGCTGCCATCCATCCCCAAACCAAAGACCAATCGTGGCTATGGAGTGCAAATGCGCCGATGGCGGCTTACTGGAGTCGTTATCGATGTTACCGAACGTAAACTGGCAGAGGAGAAACAACGACTACTTGCAGACGATTTACACCAGGTAACCCAGCGGGTCAACTGCTTACTATGGCGGGCAGAGGTTCGAGAGGAACTGCCGAATTCCGGCTGGCATCCGAGAATATTCGATGCGAGCGCAGACTCTACTCTGATCTGGGATCTAACCATCATTAACGAAGCCGACGTAGTAAATTGGTTGCCCATCGAACGGCAGAAAGGGGAGACGGTAACGGCAGCCTGGTATCGGTCGCGGCATATTGAGGATGCTGATATCTGTGATGAGCAAAGCTGGAGTTGCCTGACATCTGATCAGATCGGTACACGCAGGCGTTCCGTCATCGCTTGGCCGACGGCAGCATCCGCTGGATGCAGGAAGACGTTCGGGTGGAGCGACTGGCGTGCCAGGAAGAGCTTGGGAGAGACGGCAAGCCTCTGCGTCGATGGCAGCTCACCGGAGTCGTCACCGATGTCACCGAAAGAAAACTTGCGGAAGAAGCGCTCTGGTGGCGTGCCAATCGGGATAGCTTGACAGGCATCCCCAACCGAGAATGGATTCGTGAGCGAATCGAAACGGATTTGAAAGAGGCACGGCTGCCTCAGGAATCTCGACCCGAACCGGGTCAGGGAGCCCTGTTTGTCCTCGATCTGGACGGTTTCAAGTATGTAAATGACTCCCTTGGGCACGAGGCAGGCGACCGTATGCTGCAAACCATTGCCTCACGCATCGAGACAGTACTCCAGACAGAAGTCCGCGATTACGGCGTAGATTCTACGTGCGCTCGACTGGGGGGAGATGAGTTCGTGATTTGGGTCCCTCGACTTTCCGCAAGCGACAGGGACATCCGTAGTAGTGCCACTCATATCGCCGAGTGCTTGTTGAAGGCTATTTCCCAACCAACCCGCCTTAACAGCGTCACCTTAGGAAAACGAGAGTTATTAATGACGGGTTGTATCGGCATCGCTGTCTCGTTTGAGGATGGAACAGATACGGAAACCCTTTTCATGAATGCCGATACAGCCCTTTACCAGGCAAAGGAAGCCGGGCGCGGCAAATATCGTTTCCATTCCCAGGAACGCAGCACGGAGGTCGCTAACCGTTTGGTGCTGGAAACCCGGCTCCGGTTGGCCATAAAGAACGAAGCATTGACACTCTGTTATCAGCCGCAAGTGGATATACTGACGGGACGAGTCGTAGGCGTGGAGGCGCTTTTGCGCTGGCACGATCAGGAATTGGGAACGGTCTCGCCGAGTACGTTTATACCACTTGCCGAGGAGATTGGCCTAATTCACGCGCTTGGGACGTTTGCATTACGGGAAGCGTGCAAGCAAGCGACCAAGTGGAGACAGCAGCTACTTCCATCCTTACGCATCTGTGTCAACCTATCGGCCTTGCAACTGGTCGAGGCAGGTATGATTCAGATCGTACTATCGGCGTTAGAGGAAGCGAATCTGCCAGGTGAGGCATTAGAGTTAGAAATCACGGAAACGGCGCTTTTTCGGAGTGGCGAACATGGAGCTGCCAACTTCCTGCGAGAGGCGCGGTCACGCGGAATGCGTCTGGCGATCGATGACTTCGGCACCGGCTATTCGTCGCTTTCCTATCTGCGCAACGTGCCGGTGGACGTCGTCAAGATAGATTGTAATTTCATCCGCGACATTACAGAAAACCGTCAGACACGTTCCATTGTACGGGCGATGATTGATTTATCCCATGCCCTCGGCTTGACAGTCACGGCAGAAGGCGTGGAAACAGAAGGACAGAAGGTCGTTCTCGCAGCTTTGAACTGCGATACGTTTCAAGGTTTCCTCTTCTCGCGCCCGGTAAGCGCACAAGATGTGGAAAGCTTGCTGAACCATTGCCATCCTTGATGATGGAGGGGGAAACGGGACACTATTCGTCCCGGAGCCAGGTGGAAGAGGCAGAAGCAACCCAGGTAGCGGGTCCTGCCGCGTGAGGAAATGGCAAACCCCGTTTGATATACAGCGAAGCTGACAGCGCTATTGGAATGAGGAATGGTTGCCTCCGACCCTTACCATTCTCTCGAACACGACCTCTTTTCCAAATAATCTTCGGAACAAACAGAATATTGTGGACATAATTCGAGTAGTTCGTGCGAAACGACAGATAATAAAGAGAGGAGTTCACGAAGAGATGTTGATAGGAAAGAGCATCGTCGCCAAACTGACCGAAGTGCCCTTTGAAGGGGATGTGCTGGCTGAGTACGTTCCGTTTGGTCTGATAGTCTGGGCGCGACAACAGGGCTTGGTGGCACCGCGGTGGGAAGAAGCCGTTGGAGCGGAGCCTTCGATAAGAAAGAAGGAGTTACGCTTCAACGGAATTCGACTTGAGTACGTGCTGACAGAAGGCGAATGCCATTTCTATGCGGGAACGGCGGACGATAGGAAAAAGGCAGGCAAGAAAGCACCACTTGAGGTAGTCTGTTATTGGGCAGAGAAACCAATCAGACGAGACGGCCCCCTGTGTCATTGGGACACGGTTACTCTTCTCATGGTGCTTTTCTCCAGACCGTTATCGTAGTTCTATCGACGAGCGACACGGGGAGAACGATAATTTCAAGGACGTCGTGATCCCGCGCAGAAGATTCGCCTCAACGTAAACTCTCAAGTGAAGGAGGCAGTAGCCAGTAAGATGGATGCCTACTGCCTCCTTTCGATGCCAGTGAGGCAGAGTAAATGAACCAGCATCACCTCAGGGAAAGGCCCGTCTGCAATCAAAAGTTGCCGGAAGGCGCGTGGGATGAATGAGGGTAAACTCTTCGTTGAACAGCGTTGACAAGCACCGGCCCTCTCCTATTCCATGCCGTAGCCTGGTGCGTTACGTGTAGCGCAGAGAGTGTGCAGAAGGAGCTTCTCGCGCGAGGGAAAACCATGTCCACGCAGCCTGCCGATTCTGAGATCGTCGCCGGATTGATCCACGACGCCCTGTGGGCGGAGGGGGGCGAGACCGTGGAGGGTGCCTTCGTCGACCGCTGGGTATCCAACGCCTCCCTTGCGTACAACGAACTCACAGAACGCTTCCAGGAGCACGGTTTCTCCGACGCCGATGCCGAGTTGTTCCGCCAGGCGATGCGACGGGAGCCGACGGATCGGATGGTCGATCTCCTCGACGCGCTCCGTACCTGGACGGAATCGGTCGTCCGGCAAATGTTAGACGACCCCGAGCCGAGGGCCCGCGCCACGGCGCTTGGCGTTGCCTGGCGGTTCCTGCCCGTGACGTCGCTGGTCCCTTACCTCAAGGACCCCGACGCGACCGTTCGGGCTGCCGCGCTGAATGCGGTCTGCGACCGCCGTTACGGTGTCCCCGAGCCAGAGCGAAAGGCTCACCTGGAGCAGGCGTTCGCAGACCCCAGCCCGGAGGTGCGCCGGGCTGCGGGCCTCGGCTTTGTGGTCTACGGAAAGCCGGAGGTCAGGCGCAACCTGGCGCACATGATCGAGAACGAACCCGACAAAGGCGTGCACACCGATCTGGTCACCGCCCTCGCCCGCGAGACGGCGCGTTCCGGTATCGGCGGCGATCCCGAGCAATTGACGAGTCGCCTCGGCCCCGAACTGAGGGCGCTCCTGATCCAAGAACTGAACAATGACGACCCGCAGGTTCGTAAGACATTGGCGGAGGCCCTGGTCCGCCTGCGTGGTCGGGACGTGGGGAACGCGCTCCTGTACCGACTGGCGATGGAGGAATCGGGCGACGTGCGGTTCGCGATGCGACACTATAGCGGATTCGACGAAGTGCTGGACCGTGCGCTCGAAGTCTTCGCCCACCGCCTGATGGCCGAACCCGAGCCATGGATCCGCGAGAAACTCGAGTACCTGCGGCTGAAGTTCTTCCGGCAGCTCGCCGCCGCACTACGCCGTGAGGAGCATGACGGGGAACTGCGTGACGTTTCCTCTCCCTCCCCGGAGTTAGCAGCGGCCATCCAGCGTCGGATTGACGCCCTCCCCGGCGAGCGCGGGATAGACTGGCCCACGAGCGTGTTCAAGTTGGACCTGAACGCCCTGCCGCTCCACAGCACGTCGGCACTTTACTGTTGGGGCATCCGACCGGACGGGACGGTTGTTTGCCTGGACCTGGACACCATCGCCGATGCTGCGGAGGTCGAGACGAACCCCCTGATCCGCTTCGTGGTGATCGTGCAGGGCGCGGTGCGGTACCCCGAACTGCGGAAACTGATACCCACACCACCAGAGGGAACCCGCCTTTGCAAAGAGTGCGGGGGCGTCGGCAGTGACCCAAAGAATTCCGGACAGACCTGCTCGCTCTGCAACGGCTACGGGTGGCGCAGTACTCCTCCTGCCAGGCATTCTGACAGGGCGGACCCGCCCAACGGGGAAACGGCGCGGCCCAGCGATTCAGGCACCTTGACTGTGGCGGTCGAACCAGCGCCAGAAGAGACGATGAGGACCGGGCCGGACCGAGGCGAGATGAGCCCGATGTTCGAGCCGCAGCTTTATTCGCCGCGCCAGTTGCCTGATCTCCCGTCCAACTTCGCAGACGAGGAACTGCGCTTCGAGTGGGACCAAAACGGGGCGGACAGCATCGTGCGCCACACCGACGGCAGTGGTAGCAGCGGGGTCGTCCTCTGGCGCGAATGTATTGGGCAGACGGGCCAGCAAGCCTCCGAGCGCTTCGCTGAGATTGCCGAGGTGTTGCGTTATAAATACGGCGAGAACCTCAAAGACCTGGTGCCCACGCCGGCGGGCCACCGGGCTCTGCGGAGCGATGGACGGCCGACAGCGCAGAGTGAGGCTACAGCTCGGGTCGCGGCGGCGCGGGCGGCGATGGGAACCGCTCCGGAAACCCAGCGTTACGACTGGCACTCGCTGACATTCGCCATCCGAAACGGCGACCAGGAAACAATCCGCCGCTTCCTGGCGCAGGGCGGCGACCCGAACACGGCCCAATATGGCCACCGGACGACGCTGCTCCACGTTGCGGCGGAGCGCCGCCAGGAGGCTATGGTACGGATGCTGCTATGTGCAGGTGCCGACCCGGATATCATCGACAGCCGTGGGTTGGCACCGCTCGGGTATGCACTGAATGAATCGTCCCCGCTAGGAGGTGGAGACGACGGGCATGAGTCCGCTCTGGCAATTGCCCGGCTTATAGTGGAAGCGGGAGCGAGCCTGGACGTCCTGGGTGAAGCGCGCGGGCAATTGCAAGGATGGGAAGTGCAGGCGTATAAGCCGCCACTGGCGCTGGCAGCCCGGCACGGGAACGTTGGGGTGCTGCGCTTCCTGCTGGAGAGCGGTGCCGACCCCGGCCAGGCGGACCGCTGGGGTATGACGGCCCTTCATTATGCCGCCAGCGGCGGGGTCGTCGAGACGGCGCGCCTTCTATGCGAAGCAGGTGCCGATCCCAACGCGGCATACGAGCCGCCCCTCTGGACGCCGCTGCATTCGGTCATCTATTCGGCGGACGCCCGGAAGAAAGGAACTACAGCCTCGCTGATTCGCTTGCTGGTGCAAGCCGGGGCCGACATCGACAAAGGCGAGTCTCACGGCGACTCGCCTCTCTTTGCGACCGTTAGCGAGGCGCGCCATGACCTGGTGCGGCTGCTGCTGGAACTTGGGGCAAAGATCCATCACCGCAACCATGTCGGCGACGGTGCGGCGGCCTTCCTGGTGCGGCGAATGCAAATGAGAATGCTGTCCGAGGTGGAGATGCTGCCGATACTCCAGACGCTGCTGAGTGCCGGTGCCGACCCCTGGGCGGCCTCGAAGAGCGGGCAGAGCGCCTATGATCTGGCCCGCGAATATGATTTCTGGGACATTGCGGCGTTTCTGAAGGCGATATGAGGCGCTCGACCTGGAACCTTGCTTCGCGTCTGCTGCTTCGGGCACCTGGAGTTGTCCAGCGTGCTGGAACACAATGCCCTCTACTCCTGCTATGCGAGCTGCGACGATTCCTCCTCCGCGCGATGGCCCGCGCAGAGGCGTCTGGCATTGGCTAGCCGGTGCTTGCTCTGCCTCTGGCGCGGCGTGAATGGTATGGTGTGCCGCCTTGCAAGGACAAAAAGCTATAGCGAGCCGATATATACCGGCTCGCCCTAAACGGTGAATCGAGGAGAAAATCAGACAGTTTGCTTCTGAACATTGACCGCGCCGTCGGCGTTCATGATTCCCGCGATCCTTTGGGCCATGGCTTCTGTAGCCTGAACCACCAGCAAAACGCGACCGCCGCGGACAGCGTTCTCATAAACCACGGCTTCTTCGTGGGGAACGCCGACATGGGTAAGCGCGCCGACGAGACCGCCGACAACCGCGCCAGTCGCCGCACCAAGCAGGGTACCCATAAACCAACCCGCAGCCGCAATCCATCCGTATGCAAAGCAACGTGTTACTCGCGCACGACGTTCTACCGCTAGCCACATGGCAGCAATACGAAGAAATCGCGAAACCATAGACAAGCCGGATGATGGCTCTGTCGCACTTTTGGTGATTGACTCGCAGCCGTGACCGCACCAGGTTCTATTGCCGAATTCCAGAATGGAATCTTTCGGTAACAGGGTGGGGTATGATTACTCTGTAAAGCCCACTCGCTATCGATGGAAGAGTCTGAGCTTCTTGCATCGAGCAACAGAGTCAAAACTACGCTTATTGCCGCCTACCTAAGTCAACTGCACGGCGATTGACTACCGCTTCCATCCAATGACTCAGTGCGTTTCCCATGCGCTTGCCCGATAGCGAGCGTGCGGTCACGAACCCGGTCAGTACCGCGTCACCCGAATGTAGAGTTGTCTCGGGCAACCGCAGCAACAGGCGGAGGTCGTGTGGAAGGCGGTCTGCGTCCGGCGTCCCCAGATTGCCATTGAATCTCGCCATGAGAACGTTATCGCAGACGGTCACATCCTGAAGAGACTCTATCTGTGTGGGAACCTTGCCGAGTCGAACGCGGCTGTCTCCGCTGCCGTCAAAGTCCAGGTCGATGGGAACGTCCGCTGCATACGTTCGAATGTGACCTCGCCAGCGACCCACGAACGATTTACACGAGATTGCTACCGTTGAGGTGTCCGAAACGGAAGACTGCGAATTTCGTTGTCCCTCAGGCTTCGACTTTTCTCGGGCCGCATCGCCAAACAGCGTGGGCATGATCTCCCGGAAGACCTGTCCCGGAAATTCGCTATCTGCATTCGATAGCACCACGATGACCACCTGCTCTGCGGGAATCAGGTACAGGCGCGTACTGACCCCGTCCATACCGCCCCCATGTGCCAGTGATTCCTGGCCGAGGATACTTCTGCCCAGGAACCATCCGAGTCCGTAGACCTGATCTGGCGCAGCGGCGCTTGCTGGGTGCTGCATCTGCTGGATTGCATCAGGCGAGAGGATAGGTGCCTGACGGAACAAAGTGGAGCTGATGTGGAACATGCCGAAGCGGACCAAATCATGCACACTGGCGAAGACGGCAGAGGCACCGGGATGGTCGGTCGTATAGGCGGGCAGTGCGGAACCATCCTTGCCGTAACGCACGGCCACCTGCCCTTGGAAACTGTTTTCGTCGCCGTCAACGAAGGTATGAGTTAGGTGCAGCGGTTCCAAAACCGCAGTTCGGAGGAACGCGCCAAAAGTATGTCCAGAAACGCGCTCTATCAGGTGGCCAAGTATGCCATAGCCCAGATTCGAGTAAAGAAAGTGCTCGCCAGGCGGAAGGACGATGTTGCCGTAACGGCGGATTGTCTCCTCCATACCAGGGGGTCGGTAGGGCTCGTCCTCGAAAAAGAACTGGAAGTGGGTCGGCAGTCCGGCAGTGTGATTGGCGACACGGCGGACTGTGGCCCGGTCGGCATCCCCGGCATTGCCTTTTAGCGTTGCCGCCCCGAGATACCGATTGATAGGCAGTTCCAAGTCAACAGCCCCTTGCTCGCAGAGGGCCATCAACGCCGTCGCCGTAAAGGGCTTGGAGACCGATGCCAGCGAATAAACGGTATGCTCAGTTGCCGGGACACGCCGATCCCTGTCCGCCCAGCCGAATGCCTCTTCCCAGAGAATCTGCCCGCGCTGTGCAACGGCGACAGCGACAGAAGCCACGTTCGGTTGGGCAGCGAGCTGCTCTTTGATGAAGGTGCGAACCGGCTCCCAGACATTACCCCCTATAGGGACCGCCACGTCAATTTCCTCGAATTCGTTGCACCTGCGCCGCCGCGTTGTCGTTTCTGGGGTTGAGTTTAAGCGACTTCTCATAATTTGCCAGCGCCCGTTTCTTATCGCCGCTCGCCAGATAGGCCTCCCCTAGACTGTCGTAGACGTTGGCGGATTGGGGGTAGGCCTGGACGTTCAACCGGAATACCTCAATGGCCTCCACGATTTTCTTCGCGGCGAGCAGGCGGTAGCCTAGCGCATTCAGTGTCGCTTCACTCACGTAGTACTGATCCGAATTGTAGAGAAGGCGGTACTGCTCCAGACCTCGTTCGATACCCTTTTCCGTTATCGCAACGAACAGCATATCAGCTACAGGCTGCCGGGGATGCGGGTCGTCTGGATCATAGGCGGGAGCCTCCGGGTCATATGGCTTGTTGGTATCGACGCGCTTCCCATCCACGAACGCCGCTCCGTTCTGCACTTCCTGAATGTTTCCACGCTTCCATCCATCCGGCGTCTTGGTCCACTCCTCGTCCTGCACGGCATGGGTTTCTACTCGGCATAGCTTGCCCACCATCATCTGAGTCCGGTACCACTGCTGAAGGACGGACGCCGTCGCCGCGTTCTCCCCGTGAAGGATTAAGCGCACGATTGTGTTGCTGATGTGGGTGGTTTCCTTAACCTGGGCAAGTCCATTTCGCTGGTACGCCAGGGACCGCTCGCGGCTCCATACCTCTCCCGTCGGCGTCACTGCTCGAAAATCCGGCGTGTACAGTGCAAACAGCGCGTTAATGTCCTTCTTTTTCAACGCTTCGGCAAGTTTGGCATACTGTGCTTGCAGCGCCTTCCACACGGGATGAGAGTGGTCACGGATGACTACTGCGTTCAGCACTGGACTCCGTTCTTGGTCTCCGTTTTCCTTGTCTGGGCGACCGATCTGGCCGATGGCTGTTGATGTAAGGATAGCTATCATTACTATAGAGAGAGCAATTTGCAAGAGTGTTCGGTATTGTGCGTTCATCTGATGATGTTCCCCCTGCGCTGGTAGAAGAGTTTGTCCTGATGCGTGCCCGTCGGGGTCTTTACGGGAGTGCCGATCATGCCGAACCCAGACGCACGGATGCCCGAGTCGATAGGGCTGTGGCGCTCCGTCCTGATGATGAAAACGCCTTCAATAGGAGCAGTGGCACCGTCTTCATAACGCCGGGTTCCTGTCAATAAAGCGCCATGGATTCTGGTGTCCCGAAGAATAAATCGGCGGACCGATGTCTGCAACGTACCCTCCGGCAACTTCTCCGAGCCGCCGCCTTCCACCTTGCCGTCCTTCCCGACATGGCTCAGCGTCAGCACATAGCCACAGTCCCCAACCTCATAGGTGCCTGCGTACTCCTCCAGATTCGCTTTGATGTCCGGTTCACTCCGTATCGCCCGGAACTTTTCGACGCGCCTCCCGAAGACTTCTCGCACCTCATGTTCCTTCCGACTCATCTGGGATACGATCTCCTGGGTCCGCTTCTGTATGTCGGACGGAGCAACGGTGTCCGGCTCCTGTCCCATCCCACGCGTCCCAATAACCACCCCAATAAGCACGGGCAGCGTCAGGGCGACGAGCCAGTTTGTAACGGTGGTCTGCATAATGCCTCTTCCTGCGCGATGCCCTGGTCACCAGGGTCCGTGCGCTTAGTCTAAGTATCGATGCAAAAATCTGATGGTTCGATCCCAGGCGAGCTTTGCCGCGTCCGGAACATAGAAGGGGCGGGTGTAGGCGAGAAACCCGTGGTCTGCTCCTTCGTATAGGAATAGTTCCACGGGCGTTTTCTGCGCCTTCAGTAGTGCCTCCAGTTCGCGGGAATGGCTCACCTCGACAGAGTTGTCCTTCGTGCCGTGATGAACTTGCACCGGCACACCGCGACTGCCGCGCGTCCCCCGAAGCCGTCCCACTTCCTCGGCGCGTATGGGGGCAGGATGAAAGGCGACCACGGCGTCTATCTCACGGGAGCGGTTGGCGAAGAGAAGCGCCTCACGACCACCGCGACAGAAGCCCAGAACGCTCATGCCTGCTCCCCCGCGCCGGACGAACGGCAGGGTCTGTAGATACGTGGCTCCTGCCTGAATATCGTCAAGTCGGTCCCCTTCGGTATGCTTGCCAACGTACTTCTCGTACTCTTCGGGAGTTCGCGAACTCTCCGGCAGCGGATGGAAGACATCAGGTGCCAGGCCGACGAATCCAGCAAGGGCGAGCGCTGAACAGGTATTCGGGATGTACTCCTCAGAAATCTTGTTGCCTGCAATCACCAGGACACCTGGATAGATACCGTCCGCCTTCGGGCGGGCAAGGTACCCGCCGATACCCGTATCAGCTCCGTTGTGCTGAAAGCGCACCGTGCCATGCTGGACTTCCGGACGATCTAAAACTCGTGTCTTAGGCCGCGGGTTGTCCGCAATCTGTCGTTCTGCACCATGCGGGTTTGCCATGGCTTCGCCTTCTCGGTTTGCGCCCAACGCCACCACGACACCTACTCCGCCTGCAAGGAACGAGCGGCGCGTTATGGAATCGTCTCTCTGACAACTATCACCCGAATCACACATAAACAGGGCTCCTTAGTCAGCTTCGTTGAGAAATGTCCTGGTACTTATCTAACTCTCGGGAAGATGACTCGCGCACAATCAGTTCCGGACATAACACTATCTGTTGCGGCGACAGGGAAGCATTCTGGATGCGCTGATAGAGGAACTGGCAGGCAAGTGCGCACATCTGTTCAGCGGGTTGACGCAGAGTGCTGAGAGGCCTCTCCAGGTATTCGATGTCCTCAATCCCGTCGCAGCCGACGAGGGCAACGTCTTGCGGTACGCGAATGCCTAAATCACACAAACCCCGGTAAACGCCGGACGCAATAACGTCGTTGTGACAAAAGAGGCCGTCTGGCCGAGGTTTGTCATCGCGATAAGAACCAAAGTATTCGGTTACCAATGATCGGGCGCTGGCGCGCGAGGCGACGGAAGTCACTATATATTCTGGCTCAAGTCCAGCGCGTTGCACCGCCAGTGTATAGGCAGACCAGCGGGCGTCGGTTTCGTAGTGGGAACCTTGGTCCACAACATAGGCGATCCTCTGGCAGCCAATCGTATACAGATGCTCGACTGCCTGACGGGTCCCTGCCGCGAGGTCAACGCCCACATAATCCGCCTCCCCCGCCACGTAATAGCAGCCCATTCCCACGAAGGGCAGGTGCGCAAGACCTAATGTCGCAAGAGTCTCCCGCAGGGCGGCTTCGCCGTTCGGCCAGTCGAACACGACAACACCATCCACGGCGGAATCCACGTTCGCCAGAGGTTGTGAAGGGCTTCGTCCGCCCGCTTCAAGCAGCGTTACACCGAGCCCGTAATGACGTAGGTCACGGCGGGCGAGGTGATAGACGGCGTTAAAATAGGGGTTGCTCACGCCTTGCGTCCAGAACGCGATCTGATTAGTCCGCCCCGTAACCAGGGTGCGTGCTGCCACATTCGGACGGTATCCCATTTCCTGGGCGAGGTCAAGCACACGTCGCCGAGTCGCCTCCGAAATCAACACATTTCCGGACTTTCCGCTGAGTGCCGCCGAGACGGTCATGGAACTTACACCCGCCCGCTCGGCGATAGCCTTCAGGGTGATGGTTGGTTGCCTGGGCATGATTGAAGATCTTCTAATTTAGCGCTAATACTTTAGCGCTAAATTAAGTATACGACGGTTTGTGCACACTGTCAATAACGAGAAGCCAACTGGGGAAAATAGTCTCCGCCAAGAGAAGAAACCAAGGATTTATTTCCCTAAACGGGGAGACTGTTTAATGTATTCTGCTCTATTCCTGGCTTGACACATGGTGGACCGCGCCATTCAACGTCCATAGCCCTATCATAGCTGCGTTCTCTCCATCGTTGGTGCAGGAAGCGACACCGAGAATCGGCAGTTGCCACGAAGGTCCCAACATTTGCATCACGAAAGTGAACAGGTTACGGTGGTGATCTATGGGATATGTTTTTCGAGATATCTGCAGTCGTCTATCCTGTCAAAACAGGGGAAGTGATAACGTTCCGCATTCTGTCTGGACAGAGGAACAACGAGTTGCTGCTGTAGACGCCTGGTCGCCCGTTGTTACGGGTGAGCGGTTTCCTTTCTACCTCCGAAACTTCAGTACGGTCGATAAGCAAGCAACCGCAGTCTATTGCGGACCTGAGTCAGATTCGAGGATGCTTCCAGGCGTTCAAAACCCTATTGCACCGTAAGGAGATCGCGGGTGCGATGGTCTCTAATCGGGAAGAGCTTAGTTCGTCTTATCTGGATGTGGACTATTTGTGTGGCGATAGGAGATTCATCCAATTTGGGCAGGGATAGGGAGTAACAGCCAAGAATATCGACATTTAAGCAGCAAAGTGTATCGCATAAGACTTCGGAAAAGCCGGGGCTTTCGTGCTCCAGCCTTCTTGTGAGGATCGTAAACAAGTACATTGAAAGCGTTCGTCACCGCCAGTGGCGCACTCATCGGAACGTTAACAAATAACGGAAGCGGGAAGTACAGTGGACAGTTCAACCTGGCTGCCAACCCGCAGAACATCACCGTCAAGAGCAGTCTCGCCGGTTCGGCGAGCAGGGCGGTTAGCCTGAAGTAGGTACCTGAAACGAGTCCGAATCGCCATTGTGGTCCAGACTCGTGCATGCGGATGGGCCTGTGCTAAGCCCAATCCGAATCACCGGGAACCCGGCTGCGCTTGTTGTGAAACGGATGGGAGACACACGTTTTTACCGTCGCACTGCCGAACCGAACCCTCAGGTCATGGTCGGTCCCGTAAAGAGAGGAAATTCGTTATGCTTACGCGTCGTCGCGCTCGGCACTGCTTTCTCGTCCTTGTTGCTCTCATCGGTCTTTATGGCACTCCCGCCGCAGCACAGTACTTGTTTACCCCGGTGGCCCTCAGTGGAGATACCTTCGACCCGTTTGGCTTTGGCCCCCCGGTTCTTAACGACCTGGGACAGGTAGCCTTCACGGCAATGACCGTGCCCGATCCCGACTTCAACACGACTCAGGGCATCTTCCGCTTTGATGGCGCTTCGCTGACCCCCATCGCTTTGGAGGGGGACCAGTTCTCCCGATTCGGGGATGTCTCGATCAATAATCTGGGACAGGTCGGCTTCGAGGGCAGCTTCGAGCAGGTAACTGGAGAGGGCATCTTCCGGGGTGACGGCGGCCCGGTGGTCACCATTGCTGGGACACGCCAGGCGGGAGACTTCGATTTCGTCAACGCCGGACCACAGATCAACGCGGTGGGCAGCGTCGCTTTCATCGGCGAGACCGAGACGGATTTCACCGGAGGTGTCTTTGTAGGGGACGGCGGTGCGGTGACGGCCCTTTATGACACGAATGATCCCTTTGACGGTTTCAGCGGCAATCCGGCCCTCAACGCCGCCGGTCAGGCAGCCTTCCTTGCCAGCCTCAATACCGGTGGCAATGGACTGTTTCTGGGCAGCGGCGGTGCGTTCGTGACCGTGGCGGATGTGACTGGTCCAATCGCTTTCTTCTTCAGTGACCCTTCATTGAATGAGCGGGGGGACGTGGCGTTCACGGCAGGAACCAACGAGAATCCTGACGACAACACGGGCGCTACGGGTACTGGTGTATTTCTATTCCGGGACGGAAGCCTCACTCCGGTTCTTCAGGGCGGTTTCGACCAGTTCTTCGGCCTGGGAGACCCATCGCTGAACGAGGCGGGGGAGGTGGCGTTCGTAGCGGACCTCGGCTTCGACGAGGCTTCCAATCTCATCCAAGTGTTGCTCACCGGACCAGATTTTACCAACGACCGAGTGATCGGGACGGGTGAAGCACTCTTGGGGCGGACGGTGGCGGGGCTGAATTTCTCCCGAGAAGGTCTCAACGACGCAGGACAGCTTGCTTTCACTGCTTTCTTTGACGATGGTTCATCGGGCGTGTTTCTGGCCACTCCCGGTATCTCAGTCGCTGCTCCCGAACCTTCCTCCCTTGTTCTTCTGGGTGTGGGGATGGGCGTTGCGGGACTGGTAAGGCGACGTCGTACCCGTTGACAACGGTACTAACGGGGAAAGATGTCTTCTCCCTGCAGCCGCTTTTGGGATAGAAGACCTTTCAAGCGCTACAACGGTTACTGTTTGGTGCGGATCGGGTGCCTGAAGCGGCGAATGTTGAGTTCAGGATAATTTGGCGTATAATCTTCGGGACAATACGGCCCATTTTAACTCAGAGACCAGCCCCCTTGCTGGAAAGCAACCCCATGGGTGAAACGATGGGCGAACCCGCTCGCCCGTCGATGACCGTTTTGACAGCATCCTACTTCGGCCAATCAGCAGAAAACGAGTAAGAATGATACTTCGACTCCCGCTACACCTTTTGGACTCGCCCGCGAACCGTCGTCGCCTGCATCAGGCACTGGCTGCCGCTGCTGATCTTGCACTGGCGCTGGCGGTCCCATTCGCGCTCCGTGCGACCGTTTACGCTCAGACCGCTCCCTGGTCTCCCCCACCCGGCCACTTGCAAATTCCGCTGTGGTCCAGTGCTCCTCCCCATAGGTTGCCGGTGAAAGGTCCTGAATTCACGACGAGCGATCCTAAGGAACTCATTGGCGGAAAGACGGTGATCGCTGTCCAGCGTGTCTCGCGTCCGACGCTCACGGTTTACAAGCCCAAAGGCAAAAATACAGGGGCTGCCGTCGTGGTGTATCCCGGCGGGGGCTTTTGGATTCTGGCAATGGACCTGGAAGGAACCGAGGTCTGCGACTGGCTGACCGCCAAGGGAGTCACCTGCATCCTCGTCAAATACCGCGTGCCCGGTGACGATAAACAACAGAGTTCGCGGTCGGGTCCGTATCCGCGGCGAAGTCCAGTGGCCTTAGAGGATGCGCAGCGCGCCATTGCCCTTACCCGCTTTCATGCCAAAGAATGGGGGATCGATCCGTACAAGATTGGGGTGCTCGGCTTCTCGGCGGGAGGCTATCTGGTCGCCGCAACCAGTACGTTGAAGCGGATCTACAAGCCTACCGATGCGATAGATCGTGTCAGCGTGCGCCCCGACTTTGGCATTGCGCTCTATCCGGGCCACCTGTGGATCGACAAAAGCAAGTTCGCGTTGAATCCCGATGTGCCCGTCGATTCGCAGACGCCGCCGACCTTTATCGTGCACTGTGAGGACGATCCGGTCGATGACGTAAATCACTCGCTGGTCTACTATTTGGCACTTAAGAAAGCTGGTGTCCCGACAGAGATGCACTTGTTTGCCAGGGGCGGTCACGCCTTCGGCCTGCGCCCTACGGACCAGCCCGTGACCGACTGGCCTGAGCTTGCGGAACGCTGGCTTAAAACCATCGGAATGATCGTGAAATAGCGCCAGATGAGGAGCACTCTACGGGAGCAGGCTTCCCGAGCGTGATGGAAAGCATGGACAACACGACCAGCCGCAGTCAACGGGTCTTCCCCATTTTCGCAGATTGAGCGCACGAGGCGACCTGTTCCGAATGTGGCAATCGCTCAGACCGGGTTCACAGCCACTATCAAAGCTGGCAGTCCTTTCCCCATCCACCCCTATGGGACTGGTGGAACATCATAAGAGGTTCGGCGAAACGGTGGTTGAGTTTTTGACCCAGTGTTCGGCGACCCGTATAGGCGCACTATGTGATTAACAAATCACCTTGAAGGGGTCGAGAGTGGTTACGGATAACTCGGCCGCTACTAACGAACCAACGTCGGGACTACCACGATAACATCAACTTTTAACCGGAAGCGTAGCAAAGCGAAACGCGTTCGTAATAAGCGTAATGCGCTAAAAAAACCTCTGAATTTTGGGAACACTTTGAGATATTTTCCAGTAACAAAAAACGGGAAAACTCCCTGGCAAATGCCGGAATCTCAAGGAAAGCGAGGAGCTGAGTGTATGACACTTTCTACTCTACGTGGCGGCAATCTTCCCGTCCGCCGAATCGACAAAGCCGGTGATACCGCGCTCACCCCTTTCACCCCTTGGCGTGAGCTTGAGGAGATGAGCCGCTGGTTTGACACGTTTATGAACCGGTCGTTTGATGTCCGTCCGTACAGCAATGGCCCGGCGGGTGGCAATATGTTCGCCGTGGACCTGTATGAGTCGTCAGAAGAGCTGTGCTTGTTCGCCTATGTTCCCGGATCCCGTGCGGATGGTTTCGACATCTCCGTTAGTGGCAATCTGCTGACGATTCGCGGAGAGAGGCAACCGTTGATTACGGGTGAGCAGTGGCGATGCTATGGATCAGGTGTTGCCCAATCGCAGGGGACCTTTGAAGCCAGCTATACACTTCCCGTGGAGGTGGCTGCCGACAAAGTGAGCGCGACCTACCATGAAGGCGTCTTGGAATTACATCTGCCAAAAGCGGAGCAGGCGAAGGTTCGAACGGTTAAGGTCAACGTTCAGAATCAGTAATCGCTGGGACAATCATTAGGAAGGGGAAAGCCTAGCTGACTCAGAGAAAAGCAGGCTTTCCCCTTCGAGCGTATTCGGGAAATAGGCGACGAACAGGCTGATTTCCCGGCAACTAACTGCGGTAGTTTTTTTCCAAAAGGCGTAAGAGAACCCCTGAAGTAGACCGCTACTCGGCGTAATCAGCCTTTACAGCATCACGTCACTCTGACCTGTTTCCGCCCACGCTTCCAGCAGTCCAAGGCTCTCACTGTCGATTGATACCTGTCCCAGCCTGGCACGCACAAGATTGGCGTCCAGGTAGACAATTGGTTTCAGATGCGGTTGCGCCAGGTGCCGGTGTTGATCGGCAAGGATAACGTAAGCCTGGTGTCTCATTTCCAGAACGCCTGGGCGAAGCCGCCGACTCTGTTGATTGATGAATAGTGCCAGAGAATAGGCTCTTCCCGTTTCCATACTCCCTCTCCCGACTGAGATTTCATCAGATTTGGACGCAGTTTGTGTGCCCTCGATCGTTTCTCGATCGTCCTTTAACGTACCCTCGGTGATACCGTTAAAACCGGGGCATGGCATGAGGACAAACATCAGGATGCTGCGGGGAGGCGTACCGTAAAGATGCTTCCCTCCCCGATCTGGCTTGAGGCGGAAATCATACCGCCGTGGCGCTCCACGATCTTACGGCATATCGCCAATCCCACACCACTACCCTCATACTGACGGCCCAACCCGCGGCCCTCCAACCGCTCAAAGATACCAAAAATCCGCTCCGAAAATGCCGGGTCGAAACCGATGCCGTTGTCACGGATCGTAATCGTATACCATCCCTCCGTGTCCCAGGTGGTGCCGATGCGAATGAGGGGAGGAAGTTCAGGTTTATGAAATTTGAGAGCGTTTCCAATCAGGTTCTGCAATAACTGGCGCATCTGCAGCGGGTCTGCCATCAGACAAGGTAATGTGTCCTCGATCAGTACCTGACCCTCCGTTTCCTCGATACGTGTCTCTAGATCACTTAGAACACCCTGTAGAACCGTCGTCAATTCTACCGACTCCAGAACGCTCGGCTTACTGGTGACTCGTGAATAGGATAGCAATCCCTCAATCAAGGATTGCATTCGATGACTGGCGGTGATCATACGGTCCAGATAACCCTTACTGCTTTCATCGAGAACAAGAACTGACCGCCGCTGCAGCATGTTGCCGAACGTCTGTATTTTGCGTAGCGGCTCTTTCAGATCGTGGCTGGCTATGGAGGCGAAGTCCGACAGCGCTGCATTGCTGCGCTCTAATTCCTGTGCCTGTATTTGCAGACGGGTGTGCGAACGGAATAGCTCTGCCGTTCGTGCTTCAAGCTGCGCATGCGAAAGAGCCAATTCCGCGGTGCGCTTCTGAACTATCTTTTCCAGTTCCTCATTATGCCGTCTGAGTTGCCGTGCCCGGAAGGAGAAGATGAACGCTGTACTCGCTACGAATCCTATAACGCAGACTCCGTAAAACCATGGGGTCTGATACCAGTTTGGTTGGAGTGTGAACAGGATCGCCGCTCCCGCTTCGTTCCACACGCCATCGTTATTGCAGGCGATCACTCGAAAACGATAATTACCGGGTGGGAGTTTTGTGTAATACGCCGCCCGTCTCGTGCCCGCATCTACCCAGTCCTGATCGTATCCTTCCAGTTTATATTTGAATAGTACTCGCTCCGGTGCGATATAGGAGAGGGCCGTGTAGCGGATTTCTAGATCCCCGGAACCAGGTGGCGCATTCGATCCCCCGACTAAAGACAGTGCACACTTATCCAGAATAGCGTTTACCACTCGAACCTGCGGAGGAAGCAGATTGGTCGGGATATGATTCGGATCGACGATAACGTAATCCTCGCCTGTATGAAACCAGAAACGTCCATCGAAGGTAACCAGGGGTTGTCCATTCGGGAATCGTCGCAGGCCATCAGAAGCGTCAAAAAAGCGGTAGGGTATTGAACGAATTTTTCGATTGTCGAGTGCCTCAAAATCGTCTTGACGGACGCTGAAGACACCCCGATTGCAACCGATCCAGAGATTGCCCTTGCCGTCGCCTAATATCTGAGCGATCTTATCGTCTGGCAGCCCCGAGGCTCGGTCGAAGTAGGTAGTACTTCCGTTTCGTAATCGAGCGAGCCCAAGATCTGTCGCTAGCCAGCAATCGTCTCTGGCATCTACAAAGAGAGAGTAGACGAAGAGTTCCGTGCCGTTACGGTCGAGATGGTAGGGCGTGGCGTGATGCTGGTCAATACAGTAAAGCCCCCCATCCGAAAGGAGCCAGAGACGCCCTTGACTGTCGGGGGAAGCGACCTTCACTTCTTGAAGGCGACAAGACGGCCCGAAAGACTCCCGGCGACCATTACGCCACCGCTCAAAGTACCATTGCTCCCCAAGAGTCCGGGCAAGCCAGGGACCTTCTTTGTCAACGCATACACAGGTGGCCTCTTCGGTTCCGAGCGGAAACGTTGTGACCTTGCCATTCCGATAACGCACGAGAAGACTCTGTGGCGGTCCACCGAATGAGGAAATGCGAACCGTTCCCCAAAAACCGCCGTCCGGTGCAGCAGCCAGCGAGACAACCGTACCTACGGGCCACCCGTCCCTATCTGTCAACCGGGTTAGCGTGGAACCTATCTGGCACCAAAGTCCTGATTGGGAATCGAAGGCGTACCAAAACCGTTGGTCATCTGCGGTATAGCACTGAGGGCCAGCACTGGCTTCCTCGGTTCCAGCAGGTCGACGGAGAACGAAGGGAATCAGTTTGGCATCGCTTAGACGATGGAGTGTGGTTCCCGTTGCGACCCAGAGGTTCCCCTCGCGATCCTCGAAGATCGCCGTCACAGCTTCTTTGAGGTCGCCTGTTATCTTCAAGGTCGAGAATCGCCCGGCATAGAAGCGATCGATACCCTGGGACGTTCCCAACCAGACCGCTCCATGACTATCACAGTACAAGCAACGTACATCTGGGGAGGATAGACCATCCCGCTTTGTGTAAACAGTCCACCGCCCGTTGTTGAGGCGACGTATCCGCGGGTTGATTCCATCACGGACCCACAGATTTCCCTCACGGTCCTCGCAAATCGGTCCCACCAGAATCATGTCCCCATAACGTGCAAGACGATCACCCACGACGGAATAGAGTCCCGACCCTGCCGCAATCCAGATGATGCCCTTGCTATCTTCCATAACTCCGTTGACAGTTCCGAAATCGAATCCCGTCGTCTTGGCGGAAAATACCCGGACGTCGGGAATCGCGCGTTGATCTTGAAAACGAATGCGGGCGAGATCGTGACCTCCTACCCAGAGACTGCCATCACGAGCATAGCAAAAGTCTCGAACGAAGGTATCGTAGAAGATCGTTCTTGGAAAGGCGATGAAGCGCTCGTCTTTGAGTTGCCCGAAACTTTGACCGGCAGTTCCGACCCAGAGACCTCCCTTCGGGTCGGGTTCTAACGCCCAGGTGTATTCTGAGGGAAGCCCGGGCGTATTGTCCTTATCAAACATCTGAAACGAATTGCCATCAAAACGTATGACACCTTGTTCGCTTGTGAGCCAGAGATAGTCGTCGGTTGTCTGAGTAATGGCAGCAATTGTGCGCGGTGGTAAGCCGTTGCGATAGGACCAGGAGTCCAGGCAATACTGATTGAGTTCTCTGTTCGGATCCAGGGCGCAGGCTGGAAGTTCCAGAGCAAGCAGAGTGAGGCAAACGCTCAGACTAAAGAGAAATAGCTGCGCGAGGCGTGAAGCAACGATGGGAGGAACGCATCGATACAAGTGATTCAGCCTTTTCCTTTGGTGCGATCTCTAGAAGTTCTCCGATTTAGGTAAATCGCGCGCTTACACAATTCTGTGGGGTAACGCGGTATATCCACCTTGCCGTCTGCAAGGCTAACGTAAATCAATCGATTGCATAAAGTATGCCGAACTCATTAAGGGTCTCTTAGAAAGGCATTCGTTAAAACGACAGATGCCATCTCCTTCGTGATCCATTTGTATACCGTTGGAGACGTTCGTGTTGATATATTACCAAGCTACCGACCATTTTGATAGTCGCAGTAAGGAGCTACTCTGCTATGTTTAGGTGAACGATCTCCAGGTTACCGCCCATCATCTCTTTGGCACGCTCGGCGACAAACCAGCGATGGCATAGCCGGGGATTGGCCTCGTAGCACAGCAGGCAGTAGCGCCGCTGATGCTCTGAGTCCTTTTGCACCCGAGCCACCAGGTCTGCCATCGCTTCCTCCTGCGTGGCAAGATACTCCAGAAAGGCATCGCGGAAGGCATCCTGGTCATGGTCGATGCGGCGGTGATGCCGGATGTCGCGTGGGGTACCGAGTGCCCGCATATGGATGTACTCGATCCCATGACCGACCAAGGCTTGACTCAGTGCCGTTTTCGAGAACCCTGGTTTCCGGCTCTGGGGCAGCTCGCGAATGTCGAGCAGGATGTCGATGTCGTTGTAGAGCAGGCTCTGTAGCAACGCCGACTGAGCGGCACCTTCATAGCCAATCGTGTAGAGTTGTTGCAATCACTTCCCCTTATACTCATAACAATATGGTCATTGGTTCTTTCCTGCGCTACGAAGGTTTTATCGAGAAGGGCTCGCAGGCTCAAGCGACCGATATTTCGCATGAAGTTCCCTACCGATGTGTTCTTCGCGTTCGACAGCATCCTGGGTTAGATAAGCAAAGAGGCACCACCATCTGCATAAATCTCCACGCCGGAGACGTGCCGCGATAGGTCGGATGCCAGGAACAGGCAAACATCGGCGATATCGCGGGGAGAACCGATTCCCCCATGAAGCGCTGGGTTTCCCTCGGGAAACTCCACCGAAAGGGGAATCTCTTCCAAATGTCGCTCGCTCATCGTCTTTTGTATATTCGTCGGGACACCGCCCGGACACACCGCGTTCACCCGGATCCCGTAGCGTGCCAGTTCCAAGGCCGCCATTTTCATGAAGGCCACCAATCCCGCTTTGCTGGTACTGTACGCACTAGCCCCTGATTGTCCAAAGGTACGGTTACCGCTGATGCTGCTGGTAATGATGACACTGCCACCACCTGCCCCCTTAAGGCAGGGGATAGCGCAGTGAACGGTCAGGAAGGCTCCTTCCAGGTTGGTACGAAGCGTGCGCTCCCATTCGGAGGGTTGCATCTCCTCAATCGGTGCCCAAACCCCCGCTATCCCCGCGTTGGCAAAGACGATATCGACCCGTCCGAACCGTTGTTGTGCCGCCTGAAACGCCCGCTGTACCGATTCGAGATTCGTGACATCACAGCACACACCCAAAGCCTCTCCCCCTTGCGAGTGTATGCCTTCGGCCACCTTCTGAGCATCTGACATGGCGATATCGGCGACGATTACACTGGCACCCTCTTCAGCGAATCGGTACGCCGTTGCCTCTCCGATCCCACTGGCACCTCCTGTGACAAGGGCAACTTTGCCAGCCAGCATTGCCATGGTGATTCTCCCTCTGAAGAATATTATTCCAAAGAGAAGTCGGACGATTCGCTTATTTGGTGCGCCTTATTCTGTCCTTTGATAGTGGCCTTGCGCCTTGCGAGACTTTGGGAGTGCGCACGTCCAAATGGTTCCACATATATCCAGAGCACGGTACAGCATCGTCGGGCGAGTAGTTTGCTGTCGTTTACTTGGGGGAAGCAACACTCGTTTTCGGCTTTCTTTTATCCCTGGGTTGGCTGCAAATTACCTTCTGTGAACATAGGAACGCAATCGGTCACTCAAGCCCTGTGGGAACCCATGCAGGGGATTGAGAGTATCGCTTCCATGTGTGGACGCTTTACCCAGCATCACGATAGGAGTACGGTCGCTCAGCGCTTCGACTTACAGGACTCGTACTACCTCGCTCTCCAAAGGGAAGATATTTAATGCAACCAGGAAAAGTGATCGCCCCCTGCATGGCCACTGAGCAGTTTCCTACGCGTAAGGACAAAATAGCCCAGGCGGCTCGCCTGGCAAGCGAAATTATCAGCGGGGAGCCAGAACACGTGCAAATCAACACCTTGCTCAGCGCACTCCTGATCGATGCCACAACTTCGCCCGACATACCTAACACTTCCTCTCCTGAGCGTGAGGATCTGGATGACCGAAGCGATGGTGCGCAAGAATCGGTGAGGATTTCCGTGGTGGATAAAACAGGAAGCATCGGCTACTCACAAACCCTCGCTGCAGAGGTAATCGATACAACTCCCTTAGACGAGTTAGCTGTCAAAATCTGGTTGTTTGCCTCCTCAGCGGTTCAGAAAGCCGATCTCCGTTAAATATTCGCATTTACTGTCCCAGAGCAAATGACCCGATCGATGCGTCCCCTGGTAAACGGCCTTCTGATATTTGTTCAAACCTTTGGTTTTCGGCATCTTTCGCGTCTAAAAGGAAATGCTCTGTGCTTCGTTGCCCGGAGGGTTTTTTCAGGCTCCGAATTCAGCAGGAAAACTCTCAAAACCTTTTCCTGGTCGCCTGAGGACTCTCCTCATCCCAAACGAGCGAGTATTCGGCTACCTTGGTAGTGGTATGATCGCCCTCATCGGCATCTTGTATTTCGCTTTTGCGCCGCTGGAACACTACTTCTAGCAGGTTGGTGCCCTGGAGGACACACTGCCATTGATACTGCCGGTGCCGTCGGACCCAACACCATAGGAAATTCGGGATACTTGCAGGTAGCAACTTGCGCAGGAAGGAACCCATCGTCATAAAACTACTGAAAAAGTGGTGCGTTTGTACGGAATACGGGACTTTAGAGATGATAGGCAGTCGCCAGCTTCTTGCTGTTTTGACAGCCGATTTGACAGCCACCACAGTTGGAAATATATGAAATGAATGGACGTATTCGGACGGTTGTTCATACTTGTTGCCAACATAATGCACATCTTTGGACACTATCGGACGGTTGTCAGCTGACTCTTAATCAGCGGGTCATAGGTTCGAGTCCTATACAACCCATTTATTGACAGTAATTGATATTTATAAATAACTTAAAAAAAGCTCCCAGACGGGAGCTTTTTGCCTTTGACAGCCGATGTGACAGCCAACGGGCTTGGACGGGAGTGAATTGGCTGGGACGGATTCGGACATATCTGGACATTGAGCAGCTGACTAAAATCACCTGCTCAATGTCCAAATGTACCGCCAATAATCCATTTTAACGAACATAATTGATATTATCTGCCAACAATGGACGACCACCAGACGTTAGGCTGCTGAGTTTTGCGCCAAACTCTGAATAACGATTCTTAATGTTATAAATGATTGGGGTCAGGTAGAGATAGGGCATCGGTGTAGATGTGCCGTGGATGGCGTATCTGTGGCACGTGGGGGAATATTCTGCCGGTGAAGAGCGCTCATGGACCGATCATTCGATGGTTCGGTACCAGCACCGCTATCGAGGATTATCAGCAAGCACAGAAAACGCTCCCGGAGATGAACAAAACATTGGAGGTGCTTTACCGGAATCGGACACCCTTCCCCCGACGTTAGAATCGCCGCTAATACAGCGGCGAACGGGCTATCCCCTATCTTCTCGAGGATGCGCAGCAGGATGTCAACGGTACCGTGTTCAATATGATACACGGGTCTCATTTCCGAGGCGTTGAAGAGACGGTTGCATCACGATAGAGACCACGGCGTAAAATCGCGAGAGACGTTTCTGGCCAGCGCTGCGGATGGGACGAACCGGCCTCGCCCGCAGCAAACTCTTGTATCCTGCAGACCCTCGGCGTCGCCTGGTACAACGCGAAATGTCCATGCCTATTAATTCGCAACAGACGCTATCCGACGCCGAAGATTCCTGTTCCACCTTATCGGACGGGGTGTTTCTGGGTAAATCCCGACTGTTGTTATGTATGGCCGGATTGAGGTTGACCTGGAGCATCTATGAATCGCGCCGGGAAATGCCCTGGCATGCGCACGAGAATACGACGCTCTACCTGCACGTCCAGGGCGAGCACACGGACATGTCGGGATCGGGCGAGTTCCGCCAACCGCCTTTCTCCGTCAGCCTGCATCCTCAAGGTGTCGCCCATCGGTCACGCATCGGCCAGGGACGGATGTCCGGCCTGAACCTGAGTTTTACCGGCGCTTGGCTGGAGCGCTTTGGCATCGCTGATCAGGCGCTGGGGGCGTTTGGGGTGGGGGCCCACCCTTTGCTCGGTCGCGCGTCCTTGTTGCTCCTCATCGCCCTGCAGACTCCGGAAGCGCTTTCCTCAGAAGCGTGCCAGGAAATCGAGTCCCAGGTCGCAGAGATTCTCTCGTTCTTTGGCCCTGCCGGTTGCCGGGAAGATGCCGCGCTACCGTGGCTCCGGCGGGCGGAGGACTTGCTTCGCGTCACGTACCGACACCCGATCCTGCTAGCCCAGGTCGCGGCCGAAGTGAGCGTGCATCCGGTTCACCTGGCGCGCACCTTCCGACAGCGAATGGGCTGTACCGTGCTGGAATTCGTTCACCTCCTGCGCCTGAGAGAGGCGGCACGCCTGATGCTGGACGGGATGCCTGCGGCACTCGCCGCCCAGGAGACGGGGTTCGCCGATCAGGCGCACATGATCCGGTCCTTCCGGCGCCATATCGGCATCTCCCCGAAATCGCTCCAGCGACTCGGGACGCTGCTCGCAGACCCGCGATGTTAAGAACGTTCAATTTTTCGACGAACGGCACCTGATATAGTGCCTGCCATGAGCCGTTTGTCTTGTCTCCTCTTTTGCCTCCTCATTCTCGCGCTACCCGGTTGGGCCGTACACAATGAGGAGACCGGTCTGATCTATGCCCCGGCGGTCAGCCGAACGCAGGTCGCGTTCGCCCGCCGCAACGAACTCTGGGTCGCCCCGCGCGGGGGTGGCATGGCCCGCTCCCTGCGTCTCTACGCGGGCGAATACTCGTCGCCCCGCTTCAGCCCGGACGGACGGCGGATCGCCTGGCAGACCCGTATCGAGGACGGATTCGAGATCGCGACTCTAGACCTGACAGCGGGAGCCTCGCCCCGGCGGGTGACCTATTACCCCCGGAATGGCAAAGTCCCTCTGCAATGGTTGCCAGATGACCGCCTGCTCTACATGACGGAGAGTTCGTTCAGCCGGGTCGAATCGGCGCTCTATACCGTGCCCGCCCGCGGGGGCTGCCCCGACCGCTCCCGCTCCCCTATGGCTCCGACGCAGCCTTCGACGCATCGGGACGGTGGCTCGCCTACGTCCCGCGCCACCGCGAGTACTGGTGGCGCCGCTACCACGGCGGGGGTGCCCTTTCCAGCACATTGGGATCCTAAGCTTAGAATTCCACGTGGACAAGTTGTCGCG
>JADMIO011107733.1_pt1 | contig 57442 bp, 40 predicted proteins | sample 8958161 | NCBI WGS metagenome assembly JADMIO01 (sample SAMN16585339, study PRJNA669376) | soil metagenome | isolation source: Crop rotation soil | place: USA: Cullars Rotation, Alabama | collected 2011 | reverse complement strand
GCCGCGACTTCAAGTCACGTGAATTCCAAGCTTCGGATCCCACTGTGCTGGAAAGATCGGATGATTCAATGGAATCACACATAGAAGATACCTTAATCTCGGGGGATGGACTTTGTTATAAAACGGCAGTCGAATCGATTATACGTCGGGGTCCTGAAGCTATTCAAAGGTTAGAAAAGTACGCCATCCATTTTACTAAAGATGCGAATGGAAACTTTAGCTTAGCGAAAGAAGGCGGCCATTCCCATCGACGGATTTTTAATTGTGGTGATCAAACTGGCTGGGATCTAATAAAGGCACTGGATAAAGCGGCTTTTAAACACGAGCAAATTAATTTGTTTGAAAACCACATTGCCGTTAATTTGATTACTCATTATCATCCCCACCGTCCAGATAACCAAGGTGAAGTGTTGGGTGCGTATATTCTGGACTGTAATAAAAATTTAATACACACCTTCTTAGCGCGTTGCGTTGTTCTAGCGACTGGGGGTGCTGGTAAAACCTATCGCTACACGACTAATCCCATGGTGGCAACCGGAGATGGGGTCGCTATGGCTTATCGTGCTGGTGCACGTGTAGGCAATATGGAATTTTATCAATTTCATCCAACCTTACTTCATCATCACTCTTTAAATAATTTTCTAATTTCTGAGGCTGTACGGGGCGAAGGGGCTCTATTGAGAAATGCGGATACCGGCGAGCGTTTCATGCAGCGATATGCACCTGAAAAATTGGAGCTTGATACCAGGGATGTCGTTTCCCGGGCCATATTTACTGAAATGGAAGAGAGTCAGAATAATTTTGTTTATTTAGATAATACTCATCAAAGCAAATCTTTTTTGAAAAAGCGTTTCCCGCAAATTTATCAAACCCTGCTTTCCATAGGTATTGAAATGAGTCAGGATATGATTCCAGTGGTTCCAGCTGCTCATTATCAATGTGGTGGAGTATTAACTGATCTTAAGGGCCAGACTGATTTAAAAAGATTATATGCGATTGGAGAGGTGGGATTTACAGGTTTACACGGTGCTAATCGATTAGCTAGTAATTCATTGCTTGAAGCAGTTGTTATGGCATCGAATGCGGCACATGCAAGTTTAAAGGACCTTTCTAACCCGTGGAAAATCAGTTATTCAATACCTGAATGGAAAGCGCATGATGAAGTCAATAATCGTAGGGCAAGTCAAATCAATGCCCATTGGCGAAGTTTACGTGGTGAAATGACTTCTTACGCAGGTATTGTTCGTACTGAAGCTGGCTTAGAGGATTTGCTACAATTAATTATGAAGCGTAAAAAAATAATCGAAGAGTATTATTGGAAACATGCTATCACAAGAGATTTCATTGAACTTCGCAATATTATTCTAAATGCTGAATTGATCGTTAGCTCTGCACTTTCACGGAGAGAATCGCGGGGTGGGCATTTTCGGGAAGATTTTCCTGAAAAGAATTCGCGAGCCAAGGAGAGCATATCTCGTCTGAATTCACCACAGAACCCATTTATTTAATAGGATGTCCTTGATGTTTACAAAAGACACATCATATCAACCTGAAAAAACCATCATGCATATCACAAATGATATGAATATTTGTCAGAGTGATTATCCGTTAGACTGGTATCAACATGACTTCATTCCTTATGCGGAAGAATATCAAGCTTTGCCAGATAGAAAATTAGTAACGGTTCTAGACTGGATGACGCCTTACATGCATAAGGCTCAAGCTCACTTTGGAGAAAAATTATTACTTCTGGCTCATTATTATATGGGTGGAGATATTGTTCGACTGGTAGAACAATTTGGCGGACAAGTAGGGGACTCCTACCAACTTGCATTAATGGCAGCTCAACATCCTGAAAAATCGGTCATTATTGAATCTGCTGTACATTTTATGGCTGAATCAATAAGCATTCTAGCCAACCCCAATCAACATGTTTATATAACGAACCCGAAGTCGGGTTGTACAATGGAAATGTTATCTAAAGATTTTATGGTAGAGCCTGCATTCATCGACTTAAATGAACGTTATGGTGCTGAAAATATATTACCTGTTTGTTATATGAACACCTCAGGTCGAGTGAAAGCCATGACTGGTGCCCAAGGCGGAGCAGTTTGTACAAGTTCTAATGTAAAAAAAATATTTCAGTGGGCGATGAACCAGAATAAGAAAATTTTATTTATTCCTGATCAGCATATGGGAGAAAATGTAGCTTATTGGTTAGGTATTAACAATATAGCCTATTGGCCTGGGGGGACTGAGGGAGCACGGTTTTCTTTGGCTGACCAAGATAGTAAAACCTTAGAGCAGTTTGATAAAGCCAACTTAATTCTTTTTTCCAGCCACTGTGCGGTTCATACTCATTACCAACCATACATGTGTGAATATTGGCATAAAAATGGTTATACAAGTATTGTTCATCCCGAATGCCGTAATGATGTGGTTCGTATCGCCAATCATGCAGGTTCCACTGCATTTATTTGGGATTATGTCGTTCATGACCGTGCTGGAACAAAACTATATGCAATCGGTACAGAAAATCACATGGTTGAAAACTTAAAACAACATTGCAAGAAATTAAATATAACGGTGGTTAATCTGGCTGAAGCTCCACTATCTGGCGTGGAGAAAAGCCGAGGATGCGGGTGTGCTACCATGTCTCGTAATGATCCACCTCATCTTGTCGGCTTGGTGGATCTATTACGCCAAGGAAAATCAATGGATTACAACGAAGTCAAAGCAGGAGATGTGGTTAATGAATTCTCAGGACTACGCAATCGATTGCCTATGAATGATCAAGAATGGGTGATAGAGAATGCAAAGAAGGCTTTGCAGAAAATGATTGATATCACAGAAGCGTGAGAATCAAATATACGTTGTAACAAAAACGATATTTGTTATAATACCCGTCTGTGCCGGGGTGGCGGAATTGGTAGACGCGCCGGATTCAAAATCCGGTGGTGGTGACACCGTGTCGGTTCGACTCCGACCCTCGGTACCATTTAAAGCACAGTACAACTAAGCTCTTACTACCATTGTCCATGTAACAGAGCCCAGAATACATTTAAAGCGTCGGGATATTCTAGCGGTTTTACAATAAATCCTGCCACATTCAAATCCCTCATGGCTGTTTTCTCTTTACTAGAGTACGATCCAGTCAGTACATACACAACAATAGAACCAAATTCTGGATTTGATCTCAATTCAGTGAGAAATTCGATTCCATTCATTTTTGGCATATTGATATCAAGAAGAATAATTTTAGGTATGACTTTTTCAGCACCATTTCTTCCATATAAACGGTTTAATGCTTCAACTCCATCAGTCGCTGTAGAGATTTTAAGTAAAGCATTAACTTTTTTGAACTCACGTAACATTCCCATTACGTCAATTTCGTCATCTTCCACGTACAAGATGTCCACATTACTATCTGCATCGCTCATACTTTGCTCCATGCTAAGCGTACTGTTTGTTACTCATTAAATAAGAGATTTCTATGAATTTATTGATTTCTGCACTATTCTATATCTTATAAAGTAAAGTATATCATATAGCTAAAATTATGGGTCCCAAAAGATTAAAAAACAAATATGAGTAGGTAAAAATTTATTGGTATAAGGATAGATAATGGAATTGTTTGATTTGTCAGTGCATATTCTATTGGTTGAAGACGATGAAGTCGATATTCAAGATATTCAGCGAACTTTTAAAAAAAATAAAATCGCAAATCCTCTTCATATTGCATCCAATGGTGTGGAAGCATTAAATAAATTATATGGTCGAAACGGAGAAAAAAAATTAGACCCATCTCCCAAGATGCTTCTTTTAGATATTAATATGCCGAAAATGAATGGTTTAGAGCTCTTAGAAACCCTTCGTGCCGATCCAGCATTTCATTCCATGTTAGTGTTTGTTTTAACTTCTTCGAATGATGATAGGGATAAAGTGGCTGCGTATAAATTAAATGTGGCAGGTTATATTCTAAAGCCTATGCAATTTTCAGAGTTTACTAAGGCAGTTTCAGTGTTAAATTTATATTGGACTTTGTTGGAATTTCCAAAAAATGATAAGCTGGATTAAGGGGCGTGACAATTGGGCTTTGTAATCCAGGACTGGGATACCGCGAACAAGTCGCGGTAGGTAGAGGTTAAGAGCAGCGGTAAGTAGACGCTGTCTTAATATTTTGGCCAAGTAAATTTAAAGCTGGTTCCTTTGCCTAATGTTGATTCCACAGTGACGGTGCCACCTTGAGATTCGACAATCTTTTTTACAATACTAAGTCCAATTCCCGTCGATTCCATTTCGTCTTTTGATTGAAGGGTCTGAAATATCATAAATATTTTTTTAAAATAGATTTCTTCTATACCAGGCCCATTATCACTCACAGAAAATTCAAAACGTTTACCTAAATCTTTGGCACCTATTTCTATTTTGCCATCTTTTTTATCATGATGTTTAATGCTGTTACTTATTAGATTAATAAATACCTGACACAATGGAATCTCAGGAGTTTTAAATTTCGGTAGAGGAGGGGGGTAAATGATATTAAAGTTAACAGGAGGATTTAAGCTATCGATCACACCATGTAATAATTCATCTAAGTCTACCACTTTGATGTCTAAATCAACACGACCCGCTCTGGAATATTCCAAAATACTATCGATTAAATTTGAAAGCCTGTTAACCCGTTTACGTAATAGGGTTAAATTCTCTTTTGATTCAGCTGATAAACAGTCTTTATTATCTTCCTCGATCCAGCTTGATAATCGCTCAATTGCTCTTAACGGCGCTTTTAAATCGTGGGATGTGATGTAAGCAAAATGTTCTAATTCTTCATTTGATTTAAGTAGTTTCTCCTTCAATATATTTAATTCTTTTAAATCTTGGGTGCGGGCTTTTAGTTGTTTACTTGATATTTTCTGTTCTATTAACGCTTTTTCTAGCTTTTGATTGACTAAATAAAGGGAGGTAAATTTTTCCTCGCTTAGATTTTCAGCTTCAATTCTTGCTTGTTTTTCGCGTTCAAGCCGACGTACTAGAATTTCATAATCATTCATGACGTCATCTCTTTAGTTAAAATAAATTTCGCTTTGGTTCCTCGCGAGACTTCAATATCCTCACGCTTGATATTAATTTTCTCATTATGATAATTAATACACCCTTGAATTAAGCCTTCTGCTAAATCAGCTAATGGACGTGAGGAAGTATAAACCATAATAAATTGATTTGGTGATACGTAAGTTGTTTCAAAATAGGGCAAATCCGCATCGGGGTAGAATTTTTTCACATCAATATGTACGTGACTTTCGATACCATCTAAAAATTCAAACACAGTTGTTTGCGCTTGGAAAAATTGTGGATATTTAAGAATGAATATTGAAAAAAGATAGATGCCATATCGATATAAAATATCTTTAATGGGGATGTTTGTTTCCTCATGTAATGCAGAAACCAATTCAAATAATTCATAAGAATTATAGGTGCCAATGCGAGTGTATGCACCTTTTGAGGGTAAATCAGCTTTCAGAATGATTTTATCAACCATGTCGTAAGACATGGTCTTTTCAACAAACTCTAAGAATTCATTAAATATGATTCCCTTCATAACGTTCTCTTCGTTTTTACTTAAGTATAGCTGTAAAAAACAATTAGTATTTGCTTTTATTAAATAGTGTAATAATATTTTTGTACAGATTAAATTGTGTTTTCAGCAGACAATAAAATGGGCATCGTTTCTTTTTGAATATTAAAGAAAGATGAAATGATAAATAGAAAAGGTATAAATCCTAGCGCTAATATAACTGAAACTTCATATAAACCTATCCAACCGAATGAGTCTTGAAGGAATGCAGCTACTGGTCCTGAAAAATTTCTTGGTAGGGTAGAAAAAGCGGCTAATAGAGAAAATTGACTTGCCGTAAAACGTCTATCCACCACACGCATGAATAGCACCACTAATGCAGTAGAAGCAAGACCTGCTGCAAAATTATCACAGAAAACAGCAAAGGCGAATAACCCGAAGTTTTTACCATACATTGCTAATAGTACAAATAAAATATTGGTAAGTGCCTGCAAAAGTCCGAATATCAAAAGGGCTTTCTTTAATTCCAAACGCATTAATAATAACCCAGCCGTTAATCCACCCACAAGAATTGAGCCTACCCCCATTATTTTATTAACATAACCAATGGTTTCTAAAGAAAAACCAACTCCTTGAATTAAAAAAGGCATGACTATACCACTGGTAGTGGTCGTGAAGGATTCTCCAAGTTTATAAAAGAATATAAATAATAATAAGGAAATAAAACCTGGTCTTAACCATAACTCCCTGAGAGGTTCGACAAAAGACGATGTTAAAGTTTTATCCGAATTTTCCAAGGACGGTTCAGGACTGTATATGGTTGCTATCATGCCTAACAACATGAAACACCCCATTATTCGGTAAGCTACTGACCAGCCTGCGTAATGAGCTAAGACTAATGCTAGTCCGCCTGAAACCAGCATTGCCATTCGATAACCAAAAACAGCTAAGGAGGATCCAAGAGCTTGTTCAGGCATTAGTAAATATTCAGTTCGATGTGCTTCAATTGCCATATCTTGAGTGGCAGAAGAGCAGGCTAGGATGAATGCAATAATCATCATCATCGTTGATGAGGTAAGAGGAGATAACCAAGCCATTAGATTAAAACCTATTAACAACGTTATTTGCATTAACAGTATCCAACTTCTTCGTTTTCCGATGTTAAATAATGTGAATCTATCTAGAATAGGAGACCAAAAAATTCTCAGCAAATAAGGCAAACCTAAAAGGCTTAGCATACCTGTTGCGTATACCGATAAGCCTGATTCAGCAAACCATGCTTGTAAAGTGCTGGTGACAAGTGCCAGAGGTAACCCTGAAGAGAAGCCTAAAATGAAAACAATTAATAGGCGTTTATTCATGTAAAGCTCAAAGAAAATAAAAGAACCGCGGCTTTAACCGCGGTATTTTAGGATTTAACTTTCACTCTTTTTTACTGAAATAAGGTGAATGTTAAAAATCAGTGTTTCATTTGGACCAATAGGGCCACCTACACTACGAGAACCGTAAGCAAGGTTTGCTGGAACATAAACTTCCCATGTGGAGCCAGCAGGCATCAATTGAAGTGCTTCAGTCCAACCAGGAATGACTTGGCTTAATTTGAAAGTAGCAGGTTTACCAGATTTCTCAGTGCTATCGAATACTTCGCCATTAATTAGACGGCCGGTATATTCGACTGTAACAGTATCTTCTTTTGCAGGTTTAGCGCCTGTCCCTGTTTTAATGATTTTATATTGAAGCCCACTGGGTAAAGTTACTACACCTGTTTTTGCTTTGTTTTCGTTTAAAAATGTTTCACCTTTACCTTTATTTTCTTCAGCTTTAGCATTGAATTCTGCAGTGCGTTTAGCCATTAAATCTTTTTGAAATTTATCTAACACATCTTTCATTTGCTGTTCTGTTAGCATTAATTTGCCACCAGCCATGCCATCTTGCAGCCCTTGTGTCATAGCAGCTGGATTTATTTCAATGCCTTGTCGTTTGAAATTTTTACCCAGATCCGTGCCGATACTGTACGACAGTTTATCTATGTCACTATTTAATGCGGGAGCAGTGGTTGCAGCCATGGTCGTTGACATTGCCAAACCCATTACGGCAGCAGCGACTAGTTTCATCTTCATAAACAATCCCCTTAGTCTTCCTTAAGATATAAACCCAACTTTGCAAAAATGCCTGACTATTTTGCCTAAATTAATTTAGAAATACCAGTAAATACCTATTTGAAATTAATAGGTGGTAATTAATATGCCTCATGATAAATTAAAGTGCTTGATTATTATTCATACTGGAGTATAATTGCCATCCAAAGGTTCATCCTGATTAACTGAGGTGGTAAATGTTACTCACTGAATTTAAGGGACTAGTTGAACAAACCCAGGGCACAATTACTTTCTTCTCTCAGCAAGATTTCGTTGCCAGCTTACAGCGAAATAAGATAATTCATCCTTCTTCAAACCGAAAAATGTTATTAGGTCTCATTTCAGATGAATGGAGTCATGGCCTTGTTTCACAATGGTATTGGAGTTTATTGCATAATCGAAATTACTTTGAAAAAGTAACGCAAATTACAAATGCTCCGCTTGAGACAAAAACAAATTGGTTTATTCAAACGATCACTTGGATTTTACCGCATTTTTTAAACGTGATTATTGATTATTTATCTACCAAATTTTTTACGCCTCCTCCCTTACGGGATGATCAAATTGATTTAATAAATAATCTTCAAGAAATAAATAGCGCCCAAACCTATGGTGAGCGAGGATGCTTCAGTGCTTCGGAAAAGTTATATGGATTATATCCTCTGCCTGTTAGAGAAGAGCTGCCACAGGACTATCCGGCATTAATCAATTTATTTATTCAATCTCTGCATAAAGTCCCTGGTGGTTTTGTACCCGTCTTATTTAAAAAATCCGGTGCAAGTTTAATGCACTGTGTTGGTTTGAGTAGCAAATTGACCATGCTAGGTTGTGAGTACTACTATTTCGATCCTTATTTTGGACAAGTAAAATTTAATGATGTAGAACAATTTAGAGACTTTTTGATTCGAGTTTTTTCTGCTGAACCAATAGAGGAACTGGGATATGAAATGATGAGTCCCTATCCTAACACAAAACCGGCAGATTTTTATTCTCATATTAATAAGTATTTTATCAATGAACAATATGATCTCATTTCTGAATTAATTAGGGATTATGAAGATTTGGAAGAATTAGCAAATCAGAACAAGGTAGCTGCAATAAGTTGTTGGGATACTATTCCCGCAGTTCAATCTAATGTCATATCGTCATTATCCTCATTGACTGAGGAAAATGTAATCAAATTTGTGATTCAGCATCCATTTATAACTAAGGTAGTTAGTAATAGTTATCTTAACGATATGATTCAGTCAAAATTACCTGCATTTCTTAGACATAATCCTGAATATTCGTCCATGATTCATCACAATCGTGATTTAAGAAATTGGTTAGGTTTTAAAACACCGATTTCAAGTCTGTCTTATCTGCAGTCTTTAGCAGTAATAGGTGGGGGCAGTCCACGCGAGCCAGGAGAGATGGAATCACTCAGCATGGAATCTCCAAGATCATGGTAAGAGGATTGAAAGTTCTCTAAGGTGGATTGAAAGATCTTGGTCGACTAGGAGAAATGAGTTTGGGGGTACATCATTCCACTCTGCCTGAAAATCATTCAGTCTTTCTGAAGTTACAATGACACTATTAAACACATTTTCTTTTTTTAACATATGATATCGTCTATTACGTTTGCTAAACTGACTGCCACGTGAATAATGCAGGGTTTCTGGTTTTACTTTCTTATGTGTGCAAAACCGAGTAGCTATAATACGTTTTCCATCTGTTAAACAGATATTAAAAAAAGAACGATCAGGTTTACTATATTGTTTTACCAATTTTAATATTTGAGTAAAGGTTTCTTCTAAAATATCTGCCACGTTGCTAATGGATGATAAATCTTTACCTTTGGCTAACTGTAGAAAAAGAGCAAATAAGTGCTCCGAATCGGTATCCCCTTTAATCCAATTATAAATATTATCATCTAATAAGCGTCTAAGGTGTCTTTTGATAATTGGAAAGTCTTGAATTTCTCCATTATGCATTAACATCCATTCACCATATACAAAGGGATGGCAATTATAATAAGTCACCCCACCTGAGCTTGCGGCACGGATATGGGCAAAAAAACAGGGAGATTTGATTTTAGCAGTTAGATTTAATAAATTTCTGTCGTTCCATGCAGGGGATATGGAGGTAAAAAGAGCTGGCGTTGGACTTATATCGGGCGCATACCAACCCAACCCAAATCCATCGCCATTGGTAGGAATATCAGATTCACGCGCGTGCAGACTTTGCATGATGATGGAGTTAGCGGGTTTAACAAGTACATCTTCGAGCAGTTCAGCTTGTCCCAAATAAGCCACTAATCGACACATATCATATACCTATGGGCTAATAATCTATTAAAATTATAGCAGATTAAGGGTTCTACGTTCCTTGGCTTGTGCGAGGGATCCATCAGTTCTGGCACCGATAGTTAGATTACTAGATCCCTCGAACAAGCCGAGGGACGTAGAGCTGTTGTAAGGGACGTAGCGCTGTTGTAAGGGATGTAGAGCTGTTGTTAAGGAACGTAGAGCTGTTTGTAAGAGTCTTAAAACCATGCCCTTATCTTGTCATACAGGTCGCTCCTCACAATGGCTATCTTCAAGCCTTTCATGATGCAAAAACCGATTTACTAATGCGATGGAAAGGGCGGACACCAGCAGGGTTCTCTACGTCCCTCGGCTTGTCCGAGGGATCCATCAGTTCTGGCACCGATAGCTAGATACTAGATCCCTCGGACAAGCCGAGGGACGTAGAGGTATTGTAAGGAACGTAGAGGTATTGTAAGGAACGTAGAGGTATTGTAAGGAACGTAGAGGTATTGTAAGGAACGTAGAGGTATTGTAAGGAACGTAGAGGTATTGTAAGGAACGTAGAGGTATTGTAAGGGACATAGAGGTATTATAAGGGACATAGAGGTATTATAAGAACGTAGAGGTATTGTAAGGGACATAGAGGTATTGTAAGGAACGTGGAGCTGTTTGTAAGACGACCTCTATCTTGTCAATACAGGTCGTTCTTCACAATGGCTATCTTCAAGCCTTTCCTGGTGCAAAAACCGATTTACTAACGCAATAGAAAGTGCCGATACCAGCAAAGTTAAATGAATTACCACCTGCCAAAATATATTATAATTACTCATTTTACTGACATCGATAAAAGTTCGTAATAAATGAATCGATGAAATGCCAATTAAGGCTAAAGATAATTTAATTTTCATCACACCTGCATCTAAATGATCTAGCCATTCAGGCTGATCAGGGTGATTATTCAAATTTAAATGTGAAACAAAGGTTTCATAACCACCCATGATCACCATAATCAGTAAGTTGGCAATCATAACCACATCAATTAAATCGAGTACTCCTAGCATAACTTCGAGATTATTTGCAGATTGAATATGCAATAATAAGTGCGATAACTCGACGCAAAATCGATAAGCGTAGGCAGCTAAGACTAAAATTAAACCTAAATAAAGAGGTGCCTGTATCCAGCGGCCAGTAAAAATTAAGTAACTGATCACTTGTTTTAATTTATTTTGTTTCATAGCTGTCTCTAGTGGTGTCTTTATGTTCTTTTTTGCCGCAAGATTAACAAATGAGATAAGAAAGCGCTAGAAATTAATGTTATAATTCATTTTTTAAAATAACGGAGTCCTCCATGAAGTACGACAAGATTCATGTACCTGCTCAAGGTGAAACCATCACCGTCAATGCTGATTTAAGTTTAAATGTTCCTGATTTTCCCATTATTCCTTTTATTGAAGGTGATGGTATTGGTGTGGATGTTACTCCTCCTATGAGGCATGTGGTGGATGAAGCCATTAAAAAAGCGTATGGAGATAAGCGCAAAATTGCTTGGATGGAAGTTTATGCTGGTGAAAAAGCGACTCAAGTTTATGGTGAAAACCAATGGTTGCCAAAAGAAACTTTAGATGCAATTAAGGAATATGTCGTATCCATCAAGGGTCCATTAACTACACCGGTTGGGGGAGGTATTCGCTCACTCAATGTTACCATTCGACAAGAATTGGATCTGTATACATGTTTAAGACCAGTGCGATATTTCAAAGGCACGCCTAGTCCCGTAAGAGAGCCTTGGAAAACCAACATGGTTATTTTTCGTGAGAATTCTGAAGATATTTATGCAGGTATTGAATGGCAAGCAGATTCGCCTGAAGCCAACAAAGTCATTAAATTTTTACGTGAAGAAATGAACGTAAAAAAAATTCGTTTTCCAGAGCATTGTGGAATTGGCATTAAGCCGGTTTCAAAAGAAGGTACCACACGGCTAGTAAAAGCAGCGATTCAATATGCAATTGATAACAATCGTGATTCAGTAACCTTGGTACACAAAGGTAATATCATGAAATTTACCGAGGGCTCATTCAAAGACTGGGGTTATCAAGTTGCAAAAGAAAACTTTGGTGCAGAAGAGTATGAAGGTGGACCCTGGCTTCAAATAAAAAACCCTAAAACTGGCACACCCATCATCGTCAAAGATGTGATTGCAGATGCTTTCTTACAGCAAATTTTATTACGGCCCGAGGATTATAGTGTGATTGCGACATTAAATCTGAATGGCGATTACATTTCTGATGCATTAGCAGCACAAGTTGGAGGCATTGGTATTGCCCCGGGTGCGAACATTGGAGATAAAACAGCTGTTTTTGAAGCAACGCATGGAACGGCTCCTAAATATGCGGGTCTGAATAAAGTGAACCCAGGCTCGATTATTTTGTCAGCGGAAATGATGCTTCGACACTTAGGGTGGTTTGAGGCTGCAGATTTAATTATCAAAGGTACTGAACAAGCGATAGAAGCTAAAACAGTGACCTATGATTTTGCACGATTAATGGAAGGCTCAACCGAAGTTAGTAGTTCTGCTTTCGGAGAAGCTATAATTAAACATATGTAAGGAACTACATGCCATCGTGTAAATTTAAAGGTGCATGATGGCATTTTGGTCAGTGTTTATTATATAAAATTGGCATAAATAAAAAAAATTGTTCATTTGCTAATTTATCTTGAATTTTACTGGCCAAATGCACGATGTAAGTCTATAAAATTAGTAAGGGCATTAAAAAAATGAGTGGGTGGTATTTAGAGGAAATTGAGCAAAAGACAGCTGAGTCAGAAACGTTGCCCAAGCTCAAAGTACCTAGAAAATTTAAGGTTGTTTTGCTTAATGACGACTATACACCCATGGACTTTGTAGTGGAGGTTTTAAAACATTTTTTTCATTTAAATGAGGCTATGGCAGTACAAGTGATGCTACAGGTGCATACGCAAGGAAAGGGAGTGTGTGGAGTTTTCACATTGGACATAGCAGAAACGAAAGTTGCTTTAGTAAATCATTATGCTAGAGCCAACGATCATCCCTTGCTTTGTAGTTTAGAACCCGAATAAGTAGCAGTACTGGATAGGAGGGCGACATGTTAAATAAAGAGCTTGAATTCACTTTAAACCTTGCGTTTAAAGAAGCCAAAGAAAAACGTCATGAATTCATGACTGTAGAACATTTGCTCTTGTCCTTATTAGATAATCCTGCCGCAGGCAATGTACTACAAGCTTGTGATGCCAACATTGATTCCCTTCGTCGAGATTTGATTGAATTCATAGATGAAACCACACCTAAAATTCCAGAACATGAATTAGATAGGGAAACACAACCCACTTTGGGTTTTCAACGTGTACTACAACGTGCGGTTTTTCACGTCCAATCTGCAGGACGCACGGAAGTGAGTGGTGCGAATGTTTTGGCAGCCATCTTCAGTGAACAAGAAAGTCAAGCGGTGTATTTTCTGCGTCGAGAGAACATTACCCGTTTAGACGTCATAAATTATATTTCTCATGGGGTATCAAAATATCATAACAATGATATGAATGAAAATATGAACTCGATGGATGAAGATATGATGTCTTCAGACTCCAGCGATTCTCCCTTAGAAAGTTACTGCATGAATCTCAATAAACGGGCGAGAATGGGTAAAATTGATCCCCTTATTGGCCGAAATGAGGAGATTCACCGCACCATTCAAGTCTTATGTAGACGTCGTAAAAATAACCCATTATTGGTAGGTGAAGCAGGGGTTGGTAAAACGGCTATTGCTGAAGGTCTTGCGCGACGTATTTTTGATGGTGAGGTTCCAGATGCAATCCGTAATTGTGTTGTGTACTCCTTAGATTTAGGTGCTTTACTCGCAGGTACCAAATATCGTGGAGATTTTGAGAAACGATTGAAAGCAGTGTTGAAACAATTAAGTGAACAAGATGCTGGAATTTTATTCATTGATGAAATCCATACCATTATAGGTGCTGGAGCCGCGTCAGGTGGGGTGATGGATGCTTCAAATTTGATCAAGCCTCTGTTAGCAAATGGCGAATTGAAATGTATCGGTTCCACCACCTACCAAGAGTATCGTGGGATTTTCGAAAAAGATCGCGCTCTTGCAAGACGTTTTCAAAAGATAGACATTTCAGAGCCAAGTGTAGATGAAACGTTTGCTATTCTGAAAGGCTTAAGACCCAAGCTTGAGGAACATCACTGTGTTAAATTCTCAACTGCTTCTTTAAGAGCGGCGGCCGAGTTATCTGCGAAATATATTAATGATCGCTTTTTACCAGACAAAGCCATTGATGTAGTGGACGAAGCAGGTGCATATCAAAACTTATTATCCTTATCTAAACGTAAAAAGATCATCAGTATTGCAGAAATTGAAAGTGTTGTAGCTAAAATCGCGCGCATACCGATTAAAAAAGTATCTGCTCGTGATAAAGATACCCTACGTAATCTAGAGAGAGATTTAAAACTCCTAGTTTACGGGCAGGATGAAGCTATTAGCTCTCTCGCCTCAGCCATTAAATTGTCCAGATCTGGTTTAAGAGAGCCACAAAAACCAGTAGGTAGTTTCTTATTCGCAGGACCGACTGGCGTGGGTAAAACTGAAGTGACCAGACAATTAGCAAATGTTTTGGGCATAGAATTATTGCGTTTCGATATGTCTGAATACATGGAAAAACATACTGTTTCCCGATTAATAGGAGCACCTCCAGGATATGTTGGCTATGATCAAGGTGGGTTATTAACGGAAGCGGTTACCAAAAACCCACATTCTGTAGTTTTACTCGACGAAATTGAAAAAGCACATCCGGATGTATTTAATTTGTTGTTACAAATTATGGATCATGGAACGCTAACGGATACCAATGGTCGCCAAGCTGATTTTCGTCATGTCATTCTTGTTATGACAAGTAATGCAGGGGCCAGTCAAATTAGTAGGAACTCAATTGGATTCTCCTTACAAGACAATACCAATGATGGATTGGAAGCAATTAAACATCATTTTAGTCCCGAATTTAGGAATAGATTAGACGGTATTATCAATTTCACTGCGTTAGATAATGATACGATTGGGCTTATCGTTGATAAATTCATTATGGAATTAGAAGAGCAATTGAGTAATAAAGGGGTATCTTTCTCAGTTGAAAAATCAGCTAGAGAATGGCTAATTGAGCATGGCTATGATAAAGCAATGGGTGCACGCCCCATGGCACGCTTAATTCAAGAAAATATCAAGAAACCCCTGGCTGAGGAATTATTATTTGGGAAATTAGTCAATGGGGGGCATGCCACTGTCAAAGTGAAAGATGGAAAACTTCATTTTGATAGCCATGACCATCGTGAGGGCGTGTTTTAACTGCGTCCTCTAATTTACAATTCCTATCATCTTTAGTTAAAATCATAATTTTCTCCTGAAAGAATCTGAAATGTTAAGTGTTATCATCATCACCAAGAATGAAGAGCGGAACATAAAGCGTTGTCTTGAATCGATTAAATGGGCTGATGAGATTATTGTTCTGGATTCCGGGAGCACTGATAACACGGTAGATATTGCTAAACAATACACCCCCAAGGTTTTCCAAACGGATTGGCAAGGCTATGGAGTTCAGAAACAACGTGCCTTATCTTATGCGACAAATGAGTGGGTATTAAATCTAGATGCGGATGAATCAGTGGATTTGGTATTAAAAAGTCAAATTCAAAAAGTGATGTATCGTAACAAAGCGCAAGCTTATCGCATCCCAATCCAAATGTATTTCTATAATAAGCCTTTAAAATATTCTGCCAGTCCAAGTCGACATGTGCGACTGTTCAAGCGGGAAGGGGCTTGTTATTCCAATGATTTAGTACATGAGAAAATTATTTTACCCAAGGAATTTAAAATCGGGCGCATTAAGTCAGCCATTCAACATCATTCCTATCGAGATATCTCCCACGCTATATACAAAATGAATCTTTATTCATCTTATACAGCGAAAATGCGGATTGATAAAAACAAACAAGGCAGTTTTGTTAAATCTATTGGCAGTATGACTTGGATGTTTTTACGCTGTTATTTTTTGCAACGCGGATTTTTAGATGGGAAGGCGGGTTTAGTGTTTGCACTTATAAGCTCACAAGGTGCGTTTTATCGTGGGATTAAACAACTTTATCCAGATCAGGTCTAGGGTTAATATACGCGTTTGATGAGTAGGATGGACACGTCGCTTTGCTCCTTAGTCTAATGTCGCTGCTTCAAGACTCTTCCTTGTGATTCTACGTCCCTCGGCTTGTCCGAGGGATCCAGGAATCTCAATATCGGCGCCAGAACTTGTGGATCCCTCGGACAAACCGAGGGACATAGCGCGGGAGTTTTAACCTTGAGGCAGCGCCATTAGTTCTAATGGTGGACACGTCGCTTTGCTCCTTAGTCCACCCTACCATTTTCCGCTTTAATAAGGTAGCCCGTAAGAAACGAAGCGGATTACGGGAAGTCTTCCCTAAACTCAGTGAATACTGCAAATTTCTGAAATGCTGCCGTTATTGCACACTGTGAGCCCCAATTCATCAACAGCCATCACCCCACCTTGCCATAAACAACAGCCGGGCAATAATTGTAAATCCATCACTGCATGACGGTCGCAATAACATGAGGAATAATATCCATTATTACAAACGAATCGTCCTGCAGAAGAGTCGCAATAATGTATTCCACCCATATTACTACAGCACTCTGCATTCGCACTGATAGTTACATTCGATGAAAATTGTAAAAATATGCTGATTAGAAGTAACAAAAATTTATGTGAGAGATTCATCCATAATCCATTTTTGTCAAATTAGAATAGCATATACTGGAAAAGCGCAGAATGATACCCGCTTGCCAATTTACTCCACTTTAATGACTAAGTATAGATTCCTGACTGTAAGTTTATTGTTCTTTTTGAATCAATACGGATCAGGAATGACATGATCGAGATTAGGGTCCATGCATTAAATGCCAAAAGTGTCATACCCACTAACTCAGGATTATCATTAAAGCCTTGTGCTGTCAGGTGGGTATCTATATAAATTTTGAATGATGATTCTAACTTTTAATCTTCCAACAACACCGCATCTACCTTCTCCAACTCCACAGACTCAATTTTCTGAAAGCGCTGAGTAATTTTTTTCGCAGAAGTATTCACTTCACTCACATCTTGGTGGGCTAAATCGATGTGTTTTGACAATTTATCCATACGTTTTTCAAATCGTTGAAAATCATCCCCAAGCGCTTGCAAATGTTTCTGAATGATGTGAACTTGCTTTCGAGTAGCATCATCTTTTAAAACAGCCCTAGCAGTGGTTAGTACTGCCATTAACGTACTGGGTGAAACCAACCAAACTTTGGCTCTCTGAGCAAGAGATACGACTTCAGGGTAATTAGCATGAATTTCTGCAAAAATGGCTTCTGCAGGGATAAACATGACAGCGCCATCCGTGGTTTCCCCCGGAATGATGTATTTTTCAGAGATATCCTTAATGTGCTTTTGTAGATCTTGCCTAAATTGTTGCTGCAAGCTTTTACGATCTGTGGAGGTTGGCTCACAGTTCATAATTTTTTGGTAAGTTTCTAAAGGAAACTTTGCATCAATAATCACATTTCCAGTTGGTTCCGGTAAAAATAATATACAATCCGCACGTTTTTGATTACTTAAAGTGTATTGTAAGCTGTAATGAGAACTCGGAATCATATTCGATATTAAGTTTGAAAGTTGCACCTCACCAAATGCTCCGCGCGCGCGTTTATCGACTAGTACATCTTGTAAACTGACAACATGACTTGACAGTTCGGTGATTTTTTTTTGCGCTTCATCAATAATCGTTAATCTTTGTACTACATCAGTAAATGTGGATGATGTTTTTTCAAAACCCTCTGTTAAACGATTATTTACTTGCTGAGTTAATGTATGGAGATGATTACGAATTTCTTCTGTTAACGCGTGAAGATTGGTACTTAAAGAACCAGCATGTTGTTTAAAGCTATGATTCATCTGCTCTCTAACATCGGTCATTTGCCGTTGAACAGTCTCTGTTATTAATTGTTGACTCGATAATTGACCTTGTGAAATTTTTTCTTGGATATTTTGCTGACTTGTTTGAGAAATGCTTTGCAAATCAAGATGCAGTTGATGTGTGCTTGTCACTTGAGCATTTTGCATTTTATCATATCGTCTAAAAAGCATAACAAGTAAAATAACTTGTACAACAATTCCAATGCCGAAAAACATAGGCATGCTGATGAAATCCATAATAAGTCCTATTTTTTTTTAAAAATTAAATACCGCAGTGTATCACAGAAATAATCCCATCTGCGTCTAGATGCAGGAATGGTTGAGTGCTATATTTGATTGTTTTAACATGTAAAAATTTAACTATTTTTCAATTATGTGAACCAATGAATAACCCCATTATAGAACAGTTAACTAAATTACGGGACCAAATACGGTTATATGATTATCATTATTATGTTTTAGATGCCCCCATTGTGCCGGATGCAGAATATGATCGATGTTTTCGAACACTGCAGGAGATTGAAAGTCAAAATCCTAATCTAATTAGCCCTGATTCCCCAACGCAGCGTGTAGGTTATTCACCGGCAAGTTCCTTGCAGCCCATCGCCCATCACCAACCCATGTTATCCCTTGCGAATGTGTTTACAGAGGATGAACTGAATGCGTTTATGAAGCGGGTAACAGATAAAATAAATCATGACAAAGAAGACTTACACTTTAGTTGTGAACTTAAATTAGACGGTCTTGCGGTTAATTTAACCTATGAAAAGGGATTATTTATTCATGCAGCTACTCGAGGAGATGGAATGGTTGGGGAGGATATTACCAATAATATCAAAACCATTGCTTCAGTACCGCTGAAATTATTAGGCAACTCTGTTCCTGATTTAATAGAAGTACGAGGAGAGGTGTTTATTCCAAAGGCTGATTTTGAACTTTTTAATGAAGAAGCAAGGAAGCGGGGAGAAAAAACATTTGCCAATCCGAGAAATGCTGCTGCTGGGAGTTTGAGACAATTAAATCCAGCCATAACTGCGAGTAGACCATTAGCGATTTATTGTTATGGAATTGGTTTATGTAAAGGCTACGAACTCCCTAATAGTCATTTTAAACAATTGGAATTACTCAAAGGTATGGGATTTAGAGTATCTAGCGAAACAAGACTGGTCCAGGGAGCCAAAGGTTGCTTGGATTATTATGAATCCATACAAAAAAAACGCTCCTCATTACCTTTTGAAATAGATGGCGTAGTTTATAAATTAGATGACATTGAACTACAAAAACAATTAGGTTATGTGAGTCGTGCACCTCGTTTTGCTTGTGCGCACAAATTTGCAGCCAGTGAAGAGTTAACCACATTGTTATCGGTCGATTTTCAGGTAGGAAGAACAGGTGCACTAACGCCAGTCGCCCGCCTACATCCTGTAAGCGTTGGGGGAGTGACGGTTAGTAATGCCACCTTGCATAACATGGATGAAATAGAGCGGAAAGATATAAGAATGGGGGATACGGTAATCATTCGCAGAGCAGGGGACGTCATTCCTGAAGTTGTATCTGTTGTCATGGAAAAACGTCCTGCAGTCACTCATGCCATTCATATGCCAGAGCACTGTCCTGTATGTGGGGCGGAAGTCATACGTGAACCAGGTGAGGCTGTATTTCGTTGCACGGGTGGTTTAATCTGTAAAGCCCAGCTTAAACGCATGGTATGGCATTTCGCATCTAGAAAAGCGATGGATATAGATGGCTTAGGTGGAGGATTAATTGATCAATTGGTAGATGCTAATCTATTAAACGATGTGTCAGATCTCTATGCGCTGACGAAAGAGCAATTAATCAATCTCCCACGAATGGGAGCTAAATCGGCAGACAATGTATTAAAAGCAATACAGGTGAGTAAGAAAACAACCTTTCAACGTTTTATTTATGCATTAGGCATACGTGAAGTGGGAGAAAGTAGTGCTCAAATACTCGCTTCAAATTTTAATACGATTGATGCATTAAAGCATGCATCGCAAGATGAGTTAATGCTGTTGAAGGATATAGGACCTGTAGTAGCTGCTCATATTGTTCATTTTTTTGCACAGAGTACCAATATAGAAGTAATAAATAGATTACTAAATTTTGGAATAAATTGGCCTACTGAAGTGGCGAAAGTGTTTGAACAAGATCATGCTTTTTATAATAAAACAGTCGTCTTAACAGGCTCGTTACAAAGTATGAGTCGTGATGAAGCAAAATCGAAATTACTTGCTCTAGGCGCTCAGGTAACAGGGAGTGTTTCTTCAAAAACGGACTTTGTGATCACGGGAAGTGATCCTGGTTCGAAGTTAACGAAAGCTTCCGCATTAGGTATTACTATTTTGGAAGAAAATGAGTTTCTTATGATATTAGGCCAAATCTAAGGTAGGGTGGACTAAGGAGCAAAGCGACGTGTCCACCAATAGTTCGAACCATATAAAGATATGAGATGCACCTGGTGGACACGCTTTGCTTAGTCCACCCTACGCCATAAATCCTTAACTCAATGAATGGAGAAACATTTGTTTCTAATACAAAGGATGGTATTTTGCTTAATATTAGTCAATGTGGCATCACATGCAGAAAATTGGATCTTAAATAATCCTTATCCTGCAAGCCAAGCTAATCAAAAAATTTATTACAGTTCTTTCCCCGAGCAACCTAAGACGTTAGATCCAGCAAAATCATATTCAAGCAATGAATATCAATTTATCGCATCTATTTATGAACCAATATTGCAGTATGAATACTTAACCCGACCTTATAAATTAGTGCCTTTAATGGGCACAGAAATGCCTAACATTTCTTATTATGATGTCACAGGTCGCGAGGTGACGGAAGCGCAATCCGACTTGATTGCTCGTACGATCTATAAAATCCAAATCCAAAAAGGGGTTTTTTATCAACCGCATCCTGCTTTTGCAAAAGACAGTCATGGTAACTTTCGCTATCAAAACTTACCGGCTGATTATCTAAAAAAACAAGGGATATCCCAATTAAAAGATTTTCAATATACAGGAACACGGGAGGTTAAAGCGGATGATTATATTTATGAGATTAAACGCTTAGCAAATCCCATAGTTAATTCGCCTATTTATGGATTAATGAGTGAACATATTGTAGGATTTAAAGAATTCAATACGAAGCTTCCTAAGCCTTCCGCTTCTTTCCTCGATTTAAGATTATATTCATTAGATGGGGTAAAGAAAATCGATGATTATTCATTTGAAATTACTATTAAGGGCCACTATGCACAGTTCATTTATTGGCTAGCCATGCCTTTTTTTTCTCCAATACCATGGGAAGTAGACCGTTTCTATCATGAACCTGATATGGATGATAAAAATTTAAGCTTTGGTTGGTATCCGGTTGGTACGGGCCCTTTTATGATAAGTGAAAATAATCCTAATAGTCATATTATCTTAGACAAAAACCCTAATTATCATAAGGATTACTTTCCATCCAGTGCTAGTGTTACTGATATTCAATCTGGTTTCCTGCAATACCCTGGAGCGCTTCTTCCTCTCATTGATAAAGCCATATTTACCTTAGAAAAAGAAAGCATCCCGAGATGGAACAAATTCCTACAAGGTTATTACGATGCCTCAGGAATTAGCACAGATAATTTTGATCAGGCGATACAACTTACCAAAACGGGTACGGTTAGATTAAGTCCAGAAATGCAAGCCAAAGGAATGCGTTTGAAGGAGTTAACAGAGCCTGCAATTTATTATCTTGGGTTTAATATGCTGGATCCCATTGTTGGAGGAAATAGCGAAAAAGCTCGAAAATTACGTCAAGCTATTTCACTTGCCATTGATTACGATGAGAATATAGCTATCTTCTTTAATGGCCGTGGATTAGCAGCGCAAGGACCTATACCTCCTGGAATTTTTGGTTATTACGAGGGGCAGAAGGGAATCAATCCATACTTATACAACTGGGATAACTCCACACCTGTAAGGCGTCCCATTAAGGAGGCAGAAAAATTAATGATGGAGGCAGGCTATCCAAATGGACGTGATCCAAAAACCGGAAACTCACTGATATTAAATTATGATGTTCCTGCAACGGGCGGTCCAGACGATAAAGAGCAATTAAATTGGATGCATAAACAATTTGCACGCCTAGGTATTTCATTAAACATTCGCGCGACCCTTTACAATCGTTTTCAAGAAAAAATGCGAACTGGAAATGCCCAAATATTCAGTTGGGGTTGGAATGCGGACTATCCAGATCCTGAGAATTTTTTATTTTTAATGTATGGTGGAAATGGAAAAGTGTTACACGGGGGCGAAAATGCAACCAATTATCAAAATGCTGAATTTGATAGGCTATATAATTTAATGAAAAATAGAAAAAATGATGCCGAACGTCAACGAATTATTGATAAAATGGTGGAAATTGTTCGATTCGACGCGCCTTGGGTATGGGGAATTAATACTCAAACATTTATTCTCAGTCAACAATGGATTTCTCCTGTCAAAACCAATGCTATTTCTTTGAATACCTTAAAATATCAAAATATCAATGTGAGTTTGAGGAATAAATTACGAAATGAATGGAATAAACCTATCTTATGGCCCATCGGTTTATTTTGTTTAGTGTGCGTATTTTTATTGTTTCCTTTTGTGATCTCATATATTCAAAAACAAAGACGCCAAGCACCGAGAGTTTCACTATGATTCATTACCTAATTCGGCGGATTCTGTATATTTTTCCCATTCTCCTCGGGATCAATTTATTAACCTTTGCCTTATTTTTTATGGTTAATTCCCCTGATGATATGGCAAGAATGCAATTAGGTCAGAAATATATTCAGCCAGAATCCATAGAGCAATGGAAAGCTCAACGAGGATATGATTTACCCTTATTTTATAATCCTACTCAAGCTAAGCTAGAAAAATTTACTCAAACATTATTTTTTCAGAAGTCGATCCGTTTATTCACATTTGACTTTGGTATTTCTGATGCAGGGCGTGATATTAGTTATGATATTTCACATCGAATGTGGCCAAGCCTTGCAATTGCCTTGCCGGTGTTAATTTTAGGTATGTTTGTAGACATTGTATTTGCCATGATGATGGCCTTTTTTAGATCCAGTTATTTGGATTTGAGTGGGGTCATATTTTGTATTGTCCTTATGTCAATTTCTACCATGTTTTATATCATAGGGGGGCAATATTTATTCGGAATTGTTTTAAGACTCGTGCCTATATCAGGTTATGATCAAGGATTGAATAGCATTAAATTTATACTATTACCTGTATTGGTTGCTGTCATTGGTGGCTTAGGTTCAGGTGGACGTTGGTATCGGTCTTTATTTTTGGAGGAGTTAAATAAAGAGTATGTAAAAACAGCCCGAGCCAAAGGTTTATCAGAATCAAGGATACTTTTTCACCACGTTTTAAAAAATGCGCTATTACCGATTTTGACTGGGATAGTTGTCATTATTCCTTCATTGTTTATGGGTAGTCTCGTTTTAGAATCATTTTTTGGAGTTCCTGGTTTAGGTAGTTACACCATCGATGCGATTCAGCAGCAGGATTTTGCCATTGTAAGAGCAATGGTATTTTTAGGTTCAATACTTTACATTCTGGGATTAATTTTGACTGATATTTCCTATACTTTAGTCGATCCGCGGGTAAGATTATAATGAGAATTGAACTCCTTTGGACGGATAAGTGTCTATTTGTAGTACTATTTTTATGTTTTATTTTCATAATAAGAAGTCTTCGTCGGGAACCTACTCGACGTGCTTTTAAACGGATTTTCGAAAAACCATTCGCGGTAAACTCCTTTATCATCTTACTGTTTTTTTTACTCATCGGGATATGTGATTCCATTCATTTTACAAAGTCCTCTGACGAGCCTCCAGATTCGGTATTAGATCATATACTTTCACCTTTAGGATCGGTATTTGAAAAAACGTATTCAGCCCCTTTCTCGCTTACGTTATATGCTTCTGTGACAAGTTTTACAGATGGAAAAGCAATTCAAGTTGTACCTCGTTTAGAGTATCCTCCTGCGAAGATTAAAAATGATCAGGATGCTTCTGAATCAATTAAAGATGCTCTCTTAAAGGGGGTATTATTCAGCTTTACCATAGTGCTTCTATTAGGAGCGGCTATCATCGCTCTTAGAAGAGTTTTTTTTAATAAGCATACCCATTTATTTAATTCTGTTTTTGTAAATGGATTACTTACTTTGTTTATTTGTTTGGCATGTGTCTTTGTCGCATATCGCTTATCGCGTTCCTTTCATATTATGGGCACGGGAAAAATAGGACAGGATATTTTTTATTACACTATTAAAAGCATACGAACAGGGCTTGTTATAGGTACCTTAACCACTCTCTTTATGATGCCATTAGCATTGTTACTAGGGATCGCAGCAGGTTATTATGGAGGATTTGTCGATGATGTAATCCAATATGTATACACCACTCTAAGTTCTATTCCTGGCGTCTTACTTATTACGGCCTCTGTTCTATCTATGCAAACCTATATAACCAATCACCCAGAGCAATTTACGACGCTTGCACAAAATGCGGACGCTCGTTTACTTGCATTATGCCTTATCCTTGGAGTTACAAGTTGGACCAGCTTATGTCGTTTATTGAGAGCTGAAGCATTAAAATTACGCGAGATGGAGTATGTGGCTGCAGCAAAAGCCTTAGGTACAAGATCATATAATATCATTTTTAAACATTTATTACCCAATGTGATGCATATTGTTATCATAACATTGGTCCTCGATTTTAGTTTTCTAGTCCTTGCGGAAGCAGTTTTATCCTATGTGGGTGTAGGCGTATCGCCTCTGACAATCAGCTGGGGAAATATGATCAATGCTGCACGATTAGAACTAGCTAGAGAACCCATTGTTTGGTGGCCAGTGATATCTGCGTTTATAATGATGTTTACTCTCGTTCTATCCAGTAATTTATTTGCTGATGCGGTACGAGATGCGTTTGATCCACGACAAAAATAAGTAAATTGGGGAGTTCATTTTTTATGCCACATGATTTTGTGCATCTTCGGGTACATACAGAATTTTCCCTAGTAGATGGCATTGTTCGAATTGAACCTCTGATGGATGCGGTCATTGATAAAAATATGAAAGCAGTGGCCGTAACAGATGTTTGCAATTTATTTGCTGTAGTAAAAGTATTTCAAGCTGCAATTACAACGGGCGTGAAACCTATTTTTGGTTGTGATCTCATTTGTTCTCATTCAGATAAACCTGACCAAACGTTTACGTTAGTTCTATTATGTCAAAATGAAATTGGCTATAGGAATTTAACGCGCCTCGTTTCTAAAGCATATCAAGAAGGACAAATCCAAGGAAAACCAAGGGTGACGGATGACTGGGTTAAAACTCATTCCGAGGGACTCATCGCTTTATCTGGTGGATGTACAGGCGATATCGGTCAAGCTTTAATCAAAGAAGATGAAATCACAGCAAATAACTATGCAGAAATGTGGCAAGAAATGTTTCCCAATCGATTTTACTTGGAAATACAGCGAACTAATAAAAAGGATGAAATCTTATATAACGAAAAAGTAGTCAGTCTTGCAGAAGCATTAGGCTTACCATTAGTCGCGACCAACAATGTATGTTTCCTCGAAGAAGATGATTATGAAGCGCACGAAGCTCGCGTTTGTATTCATGAAGGCTTATCTCTTGCGGATCCAAGACGCAGTATAACGCATAGCTCTAAACAATATTTACGTTCCCCAGAAGAGATGGGGGAGTTATTCAAAGATCTTCCACAGGCCATTCAGAATACTGTCGAAATTAGTAGAAGATGTACTGTTAAACTCGATCTTGGCAAAAATTACTTACCCAATTTTCCAGTGCCAATTGGATCAACGGTTGACGATTTTTTATGTCAACTCTCGAAAAAAGGATTAGACGAGAGGTTGATACAAATTTATAAACACCGTAAAGATTTAACAGAAGGTTCGCGGCAACAATATGAAGATCGATTAACACTAGAATTGAATGTAATCAATTCTATGGGTTTTGCCGGATATTTTTTAATCGTGGCAGACTTTATCCAATGGGCAAAACAGAATGGAGTGCCAGTAGGCCCTGGAAGAGGTTCAGGAGCAGGCTCTTTAGTCGCTTATGCCTTAAGTATCACCGATCTAGATCCTTTGGAATATGAATTACTATTTGAGCGTTTTTTGAACCCTGAACGGGTTTCTATGCCTGATTTTGATATTGATTTCTGTATGGAAGGCCGAGATCGCGTCATTGAATATGTTGCTGAAAAATACGGCAGACAGAGTGTATCGCAAATTATTACCTTTGGAACCATGGCAGCAAAAGCGGTGGTAAGAGACGTAGGGCGTGTTCTTGGTCACCCTTACAGTTTTGTAGATAAGCTTGCTAAATTAATTCCATTTGAAATAGGTATTACACTGGAAAAAGCGCTAAACCAAGAAGAGCAACTACGTAGACTTTATGAAGAGGAGGAGGACGTAAAAGAGCTAATTGATTTAGCACTGAAACTAGAAGGCATTACACGAAACGCAGGGAAACATGCAGGGGGCGTGGTTATCGCACCTTCTGAATTAACGGATTTTACTGCTATCTATTGCGAGCAAGACTCTACTCATATCGTAAGTCAATTTGATAAGGATGATGTGGAGGCGGCCGGATTAGTTAAATTCGACTTTTTAGGATTACGGACTTTAACTATCATTAATTGGGCTTTGATCACAGTTAATCAAGAACGAGAAAAATCAGGGCTTGAACCGATTGATATAGCACATATCCCAATGGAGGATGAGTCCTCCTACAATTTATTGAAAGCCTGCCAAACCACTGCTGTTTTTCAGCTTGAATCGCGGGGGATGAAAGAGCTAATTCATCGACTTCAGCCTGATTGCTTTGAAGAAATCATCGCATTAGTAGCACTTTTTAGACCAGGTCCACTGCAATCAGGCATGGTGGATGATTTTATAGATCGAAAACATGGAAGAGCAAAAGTATTTTATCCGCATCCAGATTTGGAGCCCATTCTTAAACCCACTTATGGCGTCATTTTATATCAAGAACAAGTTATGCAAATTGCGCAGGTTTTGGCTAACTATACTCTTGGAGCCGCAGATCTACTTCGCCGTGCTATGGGTAAGAAAAAACCGGAAGAAATGGCAAAACAACGGGCCATTTTTATTGAGGGCGCCACTGCACGGGGTGTAGAAGAAAATACAGCCTCAACGATTTTTGATTTGATGGAAAAATTTGCAGGATATGGATTTAATAAGTCACATTCCGCTGCTTATGCATTAATTGCTTACCAAACTGCTTGGCTAAAAGCTCATTATCCCGCAGCTTTTATGGCTGCTGTTATGTCCTCTGATATGGATAACACAGATAAAGTGGTTATCTTCATGCAAGAATGTAAGCAAATGAATTTAACTGTTCTGCCACCTACGCTCAATCATTCCGAATTTAAATTCACCATTTTAGATGAAAAAACATTGGTGTTCGGGTTAGGAGCGATTAAAGGGGTGGGGGAAGCAGCGATTCAAAGCATCGTTACAGAGCGTGCTAGCCAAGGAAAATATCTAGATTTATTTGATGTATGTCAGCGATTAGATACCCGTAAAGTAAATCGACGTGTCTTAGAAGCATTAATTAAAAGTGGTGCAATGGATGAATGGGGTATCGAGCGGGCAGTTTTGTATGAGACATTAGATAAAGCGATGCAGTGTGGTTTACAATTTAATCAGAATCAAAGCAGCGGTCAAAGTGATTTATTTTCATTATTAGAGGATACCTCCACCCCTCAAGAATACATTCAATGTAAAACTTGGGATGAAATTAAACGATTAGAAGGAGAAAAAGAAACCTTAGGTTTTTATCTTACAGGACACCCTGCAGAAAGGTATGTTCGAGAATTAGCTCCCTTTACCACCCAAATTGCCCAATTAGGTCATTTAAGTGCAAAAAAAGTAATAATCAGTGGTATGGTTAGTAGTGTCAGGCGTTTAATGACTAAAAGAGGAAAAAAGCTGGCTATTATTCGTATAGAAGATGGAAATGCAGCCATGGATGTGGTGGCTTTTTCTGAAGTATATGAACCTTATCAAGACTATTTAGGTTCTGGTAAAATTTTGATAATTGAAGGGGAATTAGGAAAAGATGATTACACTGGCGGAGTGAAAATGACTGCTTCTGCTCTTTATCGAATGGATGAGGCAAGAACCCGTTTCGGAAAATGTCTAGCCTTAACCTTGAGTTCAAAGGATATTGAACTATTCCCCTCTATACAGTCATTAATGAAATTATTTCCGGGTAAATGTGCGGTTCAAATCCGCTATTCTAATGAGGTTGCCAAAGCGATTATGAACCTTACCCCAGAGTGGTATGTAAGCCCTAACGATGAGTTAGTGAGCAAATTAGAAGCATTATTAGATAAATCAAGTGTGGAAATGTGTTATTAAAGGAAGGATTATGAGCATTTTTAGATATTTAATGCTGTATATGTTTAGTTTTTTATTATGCACCGATGTAATAGCACAACCCATTAATAATGATTTTTTTCGCAACTTTTGGAACCCGACTTACCGAGGTCAGCGACTTAATTATTGTTCGTTTGATGGTCAAAAATGCGGAATTCCAGTGGCGCGTGAATATTGTCAATTATTAGGTTATAAAGATTCAGACAAAGCCATTATTGATTATAATTTAGGTATTACACATTATCTAAAGACTAGGGCTCGATGCCGGGGGTGGGAGTGTAATGGATTTATGTTAATACGTTGTGTTGGAGAATTGTCTCATAAACCACCTCATAGCTATTATTATAGAAGTCAGCGTTTTGTATTTCCTCGTTTTAATCATTACCCTGTTGACTGGTGTTATGAAGATAAAAAAGGCTGCGGACAACGGGCAGCCTTCTCATTTTGCAGACGAATGGGTTATATGAAGGCTAAATCTTTTGAAAAACGTACAGCAGTCCCATCCACCAAAGCGCTAGGCAATCAAAAACTATGTTTTGGTAAACAATGCAACGGCTTCAAATACATATCCTGTTTTCGCTAATAAAACATGTAGCCTGGATGCAGCAAAGCGCAATCCAGGGTTTCCTACCCTAGGGTAGATTAACCTTAACTCCACCCGGCTGCATCAAGACGTTACTAGGCGTCTGCGAAGCAGCCCCCCACATTAGCTGCTGAGAATTCACCGCAGCGGCTATGGGTTTAGCAATGGAAGGATATAAAGTCGACAATGCTTTCACCGTGACTTTGTCACCAAGTTGATGACTATCTAAAAACGCCTGCATTTGCGGAATATTTGCTTCATTAACGCAATAAATGGTACGAATATCTTCCCCCAACTTCAATGGGCGCTTACTTGCATATTCATATTTTACTTTTTCCAACAATTCCTCATTTTCTAAAACAAAAACGATACCAAAAGGTTGGGTTACTAAAGGATTATTGTGTAGATTTGGTAGCACAACATCATCGCTTATCAACGATGCTAAGAAATGAGTTTGTTTCATAATAAATTCGATTGTAGTTTTTAATTCTTCCTTTATATGCGGTAAATCAGGAACATGATCTGGAAGTTCATTGCTAACTGCAGAGCTCATTAGACGGGTATTACTAAAATTTGAAAATTCAATAGGAAAATTTGTTAAATTACCCACATCTTGAAAATAATTCAGTTTTTTAATATCCGGTTGTTTCTTCACTACTTCTAGGGTATCGCGAATGATTAAATTTTGGGGAAACATTTTTAATTCAAATAAAAATTTAGGTTTTTGAGTGAAGTAAAGCTCCGAGTAGATAGAGATTAAATCTTCAGAACCATAATATTCAGTAAAACTAGCCTTTTCCTCCCCACTCAATTTTGAAAATTGTTTAGTAAAATCCTCGGGGTTAAATGTCACAAATCCATCTAGTAATTGTCTGTGTGCATCATCACTTAAATCAAAGAAATCTTCCGGCAGATAATGCTCAAATTGCCTAAGAAAACCCATAACAATATCCCAGCTATAAGGCTCGCTTTTCTTTTTATCCTCAACAAAAAAGCGTGTGGCAAAATAATTCATAGCAAATATTTTGGTTATTTTTGCCTCTCCTTGTTGTATATGAGCTTTCAGAGTGATTTCCTGTTCAGCAGTAAGGGTTAAATTTTTCCCCATTTGTTTATCACGCATGATATTAATCAATAAACCAAGCAAAGAAGGGAATAAGCGTTCAGCCGATTTTTTAATTTCATTAAACAATGATTCACTATTGCCAAAATACTGACTATAGGAAATCTTGCTATAGGATTGTAAGCGATTGAAACTCCAATACCCATCGCCTACAATCGCAAATCGAGTTTGCCCTTGAGACATAATCGAAGCAAGCGCACCACCACCTGCACATTCGCCTGACATGGGGGCTACATGATGGAGAAAGACTAGGTCGTGCAAACTGGTTAATTGGAAGTTGGTTTGAGGTAATAACGCTAAGGTTGCAGAGGTCGTATAATGAAGAAACATAATTGCTCCAACAAATAATACATTGTACATTTATTGAGCAATTGTTGTCAATGACTTGTAGATACTACTCTCTGAGGGCGGGCATAAACGTCAAGTTAGGATAATTTATGTTTATACCCCCTACGTACTGCGTTTTAAGGCACGAAAACCGAGCCACGACCGTCAGGGAGTGTAGAAGTCAAGCATTGGCAAGTCTTTTGAATAATATTGATCCTACATAAATACAAAAACAGTTATAGATTAGAAAATTGTAAATCTGTGAAAAAATTTCTATAAGCATTAATTAAGCATTTAACTGCTACACTCCCTGACGGTCGTGGCTCGGTTTTCGTGCCCAATGATGTATTCATGAATTTTCGTACCTACCGCGCATGAAGCGCGGTAGGTAGTAATTAGCTTGAAATATTAATCTTTTTTAGGTTTCTTAGCAGCTGGTGCAGCCTTCTTTTTAGGTGCAGCCGTTTTCTTCGGAGCTGCGGATGTGTCCTTTTTTGCAGCAGATTCCTTTTTAGCAGCGGGTTCTTTTTTTGGCGTTTCTTTATGAGCTGCTGGAGCACGCTTAGCGGGAGCTGGTTTAGACGCATCGTCACGCTTTTTCTTATAATCTTCAAGAATGTCAGTGACACTATTTTTGATATCCTTGAATAATTTACTGGCGATAGCCCCAAGTTCTTTCATATCCGGAAATTTTGATTTTGAATCGGTCATTTTACGCTCCCTCGTTCAATTCATATCTTAGTATATACATTAATTGACTATTATTGCCAATTCTTGTTTGAGATTAATTATATTTTGCTTCTGCAGCAGCTGCAGCCGCTGCAGAAGAGCCTACAGAGGGTTTGGATTTACTAAAAAAATAAGACAATTTTTTTATTGAATAGACTAAGTTAGGCGAATGTGTCCCTTGAAAAGCTGCTACCCTCATAAAAAAGGGTGAAAAAAGACAGTTCAAAGTATGCTCGCTAACTTTTGCAGCGATACCTATTGCTGTATCTGTTTTATCGTAAGCAAATTCCGGGTGAGATTGAGTAATGATAATATTTTGCTGTAAATGTTCCCCAACGATATCTATTGGAATACCACTTTCCGTGACTGTTGAAGCAGTGGCAGCAAGGCCTGTGGCGGTTTTCAAATTATAACCTTGATGATGTAGAAATAAGACATTAAGCGTGCCGGTTTTAAGGATGCCATCCCTCAACCATTTGCGAGTAGACAATTCGGGCATATTTCCTGGCTCAGAAAGTGGTTGATCTTTTCCATGCGGTATGATGGGTTCCACATAGTATGACCATCGTTTAGGATCCTCAATGCTTTGATACATTGTAGCATTATAATAGGCGGCGATAATCTGCGATCCTCGACATATCCCGAACAAAGGCTTTGGTGCCGCACCACACTGCTGTATATACGTTAGGCTGAATTCTAAAATATCACGTCTTGGATCTGTTAAGCCTAAGTAATAATTAGGTAATATTGTGTGTGTATCCCGTGGCATGCCATAAAATCTTGGGTCAATATCTTGACCTCCTGGAATTACAATTCCATCAACCTTGTCATACATGGATTTGGCATATTGATAGAGTGCAGCCATTTGTTGGAAACAAGTTGCATCTTCTGCATTTCTTTCACGCATAATAGTAAAAAATAACATACTAAAGCTTGATTTAGTTTTATTACCAGGAAGATTCATTTTTTGAGTTGTGAGGGCAAATAAATCATTTATCTCTATTTCTAATAATTGTTCATCTACTGGTGGAGCATAATCCATTCGCAAAGGGCAGAAATTATGACTGACTAATACATTTTCTGTTAAAGTGGCAGCGATTCCTGGAACTTTATTAGACCAAGATAACAATATGGTTGCTTTTACGTTATTTATCACCACCTTTTCTGTATGAATTACTTTGTCTGTAATTAGTGATATTTCTGATTTAGAACTGGATTTGGCAATGATATCTTGGCCGGAATCTCCTCCAATCATTGAGGTTTCAGTTATAGTACAATCTTCAAAAGTAAGTGCGCATATTTTAGAAAGTTGATTAAATGAACTTCTAAAGATGATAGATTGCTGAAATACTGTATTAAAAATATCACTATAGTCGAATGAAGTCGTATTGAATATGCATTGATTAATGAACTTTACGTCGTGTAAATCATTAAAATTAATGATGGTGTGGTTAAATGAGCAATGTTCGATGGGGGTTTTGCTTAAAGGGGAGTGGCTCAAATCACAGTAATCAAAGTGACAATCTTTAAATACACATTCGCTAAAATCTATATTGGTTAGTAATGTTGAGGACCTAGGAATTACATTGATTGTAGAGGTCTTTTTATCGCGGCTTATCCCTGGTACAAAGTTCACTAACTTCTGATTGATGGAGAAATCAATTGCTTCTAGGTGAGGTAAAAATCCTTGTTGCCTTAAAAACGATGCAAAGGATAGCTTTTCATTCGCTAGTAAATCAGCTTTATGTTTTTCTAATTCAATTAGTAAATCATCTAAATCTGTCTGTGTTAACAGCCGCATATCAACAATACCTAGCAATAATCCTTTTTAGTCCATTGTAATTCCTTTTATATAATTAGTAAACAGTCTGTTATAATAATGAACAATTTACTGTTAAGACCATGGATGTAACAGGGTAGCTGCAGGTTTTAAAATTTTTGTAACCAAAGAAACTTTAGCCGTGACAGTAATCTTAAAGACGTTGAAATCATTCATTTTTTCGTAAAGATAATCATCACTGGTTTTTAATAAATCGACTAAATGTAAATCTTTAGCATCTTTAGCTAACCAGTGCTCGCCGGTTGATACTTCGTCAATATCTAATTGTTGTCTGTTTGTTAATACATATTCTCTAAAAGTTTGATGGATTTTCTCTAAATCTTCTTGGAATTTTTTACGGCCTTTTTCTGTATTCTCAGCGAAAAGGGTTAAAGTGCGTTTATATTCTCCAGCCGTAAGTAACTCAACGTCAATATCATGTTTTTTTAATAATTTATGAAAATTAGGTATTTGGGCAACTACGCCAATGGAGCCAATGATGGCAAAAGGGGCAGCTACAATCTGATTGGCCACACAGGCCATGAGATAACCCCCACTGGCTGCAACTTTATCTATACATATCGTCAATGGAATATTTTTATCCCTAATTCGGTGTAATTGTGAAGCGGCTAAACCATAGCCATTGACAGCACCTCCTGGGCTTTCGAGTCGAACTACAATTTCATCCTTATCTTTTGCAACGGATAAAATCGCTGTAATTTCTTCTCGTAATTGTTCTACTTGTGAGGCTTTTATATCACCTGAAAAATCGACGACGTATAAGGAAGGTTTTTCGGTTTTGTCTTTTTTCTTTTTCTCAGGCTTTTTATTGAACACTTCTTTGTACATGCGTTGTTTGATTTCGTCATGCTGTTTATTAAGAGAAAGGATTTCAAATTTTGGTTTATGTTTTCTGCTTAGGGTTATTATGCCTGCTACTAAAATCAAAATAGCGAAAACGAGGGTGAATACTTCTAATGCGAATAAACCGTATTGGGCTAGGAAGTTCATATTGGCCTTGATTCAAAAAGGTTTGATTATCTCTCTCAGGAGGATTAACTGCAAGTAAAGGGTGCTAGAAACATATCAGTGCCAGGCAAGGGTTTTCATGCCAAAGCTTTTCCCAAACACGCAAATGCCATCCATGGCGCTCTCGAAAGCCATCCATGGCTTTCGAAGGTTTGGGAAAAGCTTTGGCATGAAAACCCTTGCTTATCGAGACTTGTGCAGCTGATAAAAAGAAAAAAACGAGTACTAATCTGTAAAATATAAAAAATCCTATTATTTTTAGAATTATAAATTTTTCGAGGAAGTCGTACTGGAAATACAAAAGAAATTCGTTGATTTAACACTTGTCAAATTGCATAAAAATAGCTAATCTCACTTTTTTGCTCTTTTGTTCTCATATGATTGAAGTAAATAATCTAAGTTATGATTTAATCGATAAACCGTTATTGACCGATATTAATTTCACTTTGAAACCTGGTTGGCTGTTGCATCTTCGAGGTCCGAATGGTTCTGGGAAAACCACCTTATTAAAGTTGTTGATGGGGATGCTTTTTCCTTTACATGGGGAGATTACTTATCAAGGGTTTTCAATCTACAAGAATGAAAAATATCAAAAACAAATAGGCTACGTGGGACATAAACTAGGCATAAGTCAACTTTTATCAATCCGCGAGCATTTAAATCTTGAACTACCTACGCATACGTGTGACTCAACATTCAATGATTTATTATCCCTTTTCTCTCTCAATGATGTCGCTGATTTGAAGGTGGGTTTATTATCTGCCGGGCAAAAAAGACGTGCTGGACTATTACGTTTATTTATCGATCCAACCTCCATTTGGTTTTTAGATGAGCCTTTTGTAGCACTTGATCAGAGCGCTCTTTTAATATTAATGGAACGAATTCAGGGGCATCTTGAAAATAATGGTTTAATTATTTTGACCTCTCATCAAGCACTTCCCATTAAAATCAAGAATTATCAGGAATATTCCTTATGAAGCGATCAATGGGTTTGTTTGCTTTTTTATTCGTGCAGATTCGAAAAGAAGGGCTCATCCATCTGAAACAACCAAAACTCATCATTAATACGTGTTTATTTTTTTTGATGATATTAGCTTTTCTCCCATTAACCATGCCTGCCAATATGTCTTTATTAAAAGCGTTTGTGCCTGGGATAACTTGGATTGCCTTGCTTTTATCCATGTTGTTAGCTTCCGAACAATTATTTCAACAGGATTATGAGGATGGGGTGATTGAGCAATGGTTGATTTCGGGATATCCCATCAGTCTTTTTGTCCTAAGTAAAATTGGGGTGCATTGGTTGTTGAATCTGATTCCATTATTGTTATTAACCCCATTAATCGGTTTTTTGTATAATTTGAATGTGCATGAATTCGTGGCTTTGATTTTAAGTCTTGTATGTGGCTCCCCTGGTATTCTTTTTTTATGTGCACTTGCTGCTGCCTTTAGTACGGGCATCAGACAGAGAGGTATGTTTATGGCATTGATCCTCTTTCCATTAACGATACCTATAATGGTATTCGGAAGTGGGTCTTTAACCGCTGCAATGCAAGGTTTATACTATTCTGGATATATGGCAATTTTGACTGCAATATCACTCATTTGTATTGTATTTCTCCCAATCGCGATAGCTTCTATTATTCGTATATGTTTAATAGATTAAATTTTTTGCACTTTCTGTATTTTATCCAAATAAATAAGGTTTAAAAATGGTTCATATAGTTTCAGATATGGTTGTTCCAAAATATAAATTTACTGCAAAAAAATTAGAGTTAATTTTTGAAAGTTTATTTTCATTAAAAAAAATGCTTATTGAAAATTTACCTCAGATTAAACTTGATACTCCAGGTATATCCGCCATGAATGCTTGGGAAATTTTGGAACTGTATCAATTAAACATAGACCTTAGTTCAAAATTAATAGAGCAATATACAAAGAATGATATGCCATTTTATGATAATGCTAATCTAAAATCTCTAAAAAATGCATTAGATGGGTTTAAATTAGAGGACGGGGTGTTTAAAGAGGAGTGGGATACAATCTTAAAAAAATCACGACGGGTGGCTATTTCAATTGGAAAAATGTTGATTGAATTACAAGAAGAATTAAATAATTTTTTACTACTTAGTGAATCCGAGACTTTATCGAAAACACCAGTTCAAGTAAGTGCTTCTAAGCCAAGCCAAGTTCCAGTTACTTTATTTGGTCACTCCGGTAATTTACTCAATGCTGCTGTTGCAGTCTCTAGTACGAGTATGGAGTCAACTCTCTAGCTATTTTAATATAATAATCAAGTTGCATGGATTATTGCAATTGGAATCTTATTGACTTAAAACATTAACTTCCGGATTAAGACGTGGTAAAATTTTAAACTTTTGTGATTTATAAAGCGCCTATGTGGAAATTATTGTATCAGCTTGCTTCTCCTAAATCATTTTATCGACTTTCTAACCTATGGACACCTTGGTTAATCTCAACCTCTATGGTTTTATTGCTTATAGGTACTGTTTGGGGGCTGGTGTTTGCACCGCCTGATTACCAACAAGGCGATGCATTTCGTTTAATTTATATTCATGTTCCAACAGCCTTTCTATCGCTGTCACTCTATGGATGGATGGGCTTTTTGGCTTTATTGATATTGATTTGGCGAATAAAAATAGCGGGTATTGTTCTAGCTCAGTGCGCGCAAGTAGGGGCGTCTATGGCACTTCTTGCTCTCATCACGGGCAGTATATGGGGTAAACCCATGTGGGGCACGTGGTGGGTTTGGGATGCAAGGCTTACTTCTGAATTAATTTTATTATTCTTATACGGCGCTATATTAGCGGTAGGGGCTGCTTATCAAAATAAAGAACAAGCAGATAAGGTTATGGCGGTTCTTACATTGGTCGGTATCGTAGATCTACCCATTATTCACTACTCCGTATATTGGTGGAATACATTACATCAAGGGGCCACGATTTCAATTTTAAACGCACCTAAAATTCACAGCAGCATGTTATATCCGCTTATTTTAAATCTCATAGGCCTTATGCTTTTTAGTTTCTATCTAATATTATCCCGCACTGGTCATGAATTGTTATTACGTGAACGTCGGCAAAGCTGGGTAAAGGAATTATATAAGGGGGTTAGTTCATGCAGCCTTTCTTAAATTGGTTAATGATGGGTGGATATGCAAATTATATTTGGCCTGCATATGGATTATTTTTTTCCGTATTATTGTTTCATTTCTTAAATCTAAGACACCAAAAACGACGCACTTTAAAACAATTACAACAATGGTTTAAAAGACAACACTCATGAATGCTGCCAGACGACGGAAATTGATAATAACTATATTTATTTTGCTCATTCTTAGTGCAGCTGCTGCCTTAATTCTATATGCATTGCGACAAAATATTAGTCTATTTTATACACCCACCCAAATTGCCTTGGGTCAAGCACCCCTTCATCGTCCAATAAGAGTAGGGGGTATGGTGGTTAAAGGAAGTGTGCAAAGAGAAAAAGTAGATCTTACTGTTCGTTTTAAAATAACGGATTTTAAGCATACTTTTGATATCACTTATACAGGCATTTTGCCCGATCTATTTCGTGAAGGACAAGGTATTGTTGCTATGGGATCACTTACTGATCCACAACATTTTAATGCTTCTGAAGTTTTGGCAAAACATGATGAAAATTATATGCCTCCAGAAGTAAAGGATGCTTTAAATAAAGCAAAGGTAGGTTAAATGTTAGCTGAAGTAGGTTTATTTTCCTTGATACTTGCCTTAATGTTTTCCACTCTGCTTATTGTTATTCCCAATTTAGGCATTAAGTTCAACGATGTGTCTTTGATTGAATCTTCAAAAATCTATGTAAGTGGCCAATTTTTATTTATAACAATAGCTTTTCTTTGTCTAATGGGATGTTTTTTGAATGATGATTTTTCTGTCATTTATGTTTTATCAAATTCCAGTCTTTCTTTACCTTGGTTCTATAAGATGTGCGCTGTCTGGGGTGGGCATGAAGGTTCAATGCTACTTTGGGTCGCTATTTTAAGTTTATGGATGATGGCAGTAAACCTATTTAGCGCTTCCTTAGACACTCGAATGCGTGCTCGAGTATTAAGTATTTTAGGGGCTCTCAGTTTTGGGTTTATTCTCTTCCTGCTGATGACGTCAAACCCATTCCTTCGCCAATTTCAACTGCTAAATGCTGAAGGGCGGGATTTGAATCCATTGTTACAAGATCCTGGGTTTTTATTTCACCCCCCCATGCTATATATGGGATATGTTGGTTTTTCTGTAGCCTTCGCTTTTGCAATAGCGGCTCTTTTAGAAGGAGAAATGGAATCTTCCTGGGTAAAATGGACCCGTCCTTGGACATTGGCAGCCTGGTGCTGTTTGACTGCTGGGATCACTCTTGGTAGCTGGTGGGCTTATCGGGAACTGGGGTGGGGTGGTTGGTGGTTTTGGGATCCCGTGGAGAATGCCTCATTTATGCCTTGGCTAGTTGGAACAGCTTTAATCCATTCACTTGCTGTAAGTGAACAGCGGGCACAATTTAAAGCTTGGACCTTATTATTAGCCATTAGTGCTTTTTCTTTAAGTTTAATTGGTACCTTTTTAGTACGTTCCGGAGTATTAACGTCCGTACATGCCTTTGCTGTAGATCCTCAGAGAGGCTTATATATTTTATTGTTTTTATTGGTAGTGATTGGGGGCTCATTAACGTTATTCGCCTTTCGATCCCAAACTTTACAACATGATGGTAAGCCTGAATTCGTCTCCCGTGAGAGTGCGTTATTATTGAACAATGTATTTTTATCAGTGGCTATGTTAACGGTGCTCATGGGTACGCTCTATCCATTGCTGGTCGATGCTTTAGGTCTCGGAAAATTATCGGTTGGAGCTCCTTATTTTAATACCGTCCTCGTACCGTTATTCTTTCCAATGTTTATATTAATGGGCTTGGGTATTCATTTAAAATGGAACCATGATCGACTCAAAAATATTATTTTTGATTTAAAATTTATCATTGTTACCAGTATTGTAGGCACATATATCCTTTTATATTTGACCATGGATACATTTAATTACATGGTTTTTCTAGGTTTAGTTTTAGCTGTATGGATCCTATTAAGTACCTTGAAATTGGTATCTGGACGGATCCAACAACGAGGAGTTGCAGGCTTAAGTCAATCTTTTTGGGGTATGGTTATCGCTCATTGTGGCGTTGCAGCTACCCTGATAGGAATTTCAGTTTCAACCGGATGTGGGATTCAAGATGATATTAAATTAGCTCCAGGTGATACGACAACCCTTGCTGGTTACGTAATCAAATTTAATAATGAAACAGATCTCCAAGGTCCTAATTTTCATGGTAAAAGGGCTCAATTTATTGTAAGCAAGGACAAACAATTCAAAGAAATTTATCCAGAAAAGCGAATTTATAATGTCGGTAAAATGCCAATGACCGAATCTGCGATTGATGTTACACCATTTAGAGATATCTATATTGCCTTAGGTGAACCCTTAGAGAATGACGCCTGGTCTGTGCGGTTATATTATAAGCCTTTTGTGCGCTGGATTTGGGGTGGTGGGTTTATGATTTTAGCAGGTGGGGTATTAGCATTAACTGACCGTCGTTATTATTTGGCAAAAAGAATACCGATTAAATGTGGACAGGAAATTTCAATATGATCCGTTTTAATTGGCGTTTAATCCCTGTGTTGATCTTTCTCATCCTGGCAATCTTTTTATGGCGCGGACTTTCTTTGGAGCCTCATTTATTGCCCTCTGTTCAAGTAGGTAAAACCGTACCCATTTTTGACTTACCTAATATTGATATCACCCAGCCAAGATTTATTTCAAATGAGATTAAGGGCCAATTTACCCTTTTAAACGTTTGGGCAAGCTGGTGTCAGGCTTGCAGTGAAGAGCAAGTATTTCTTTTAAAATTATCACGAGAGGGTTTTCCGATTTATGGGTTGAATTATAAAGATAACCCACAAAAAGCGTTAACTTGGGTTAACACTTGGGGTAATCCTTATAAACTGATTGGTTCAGATCCTGATGGAAAGGTTGCCATGAATTTAGGAGTATATGGTACTCCGGAAACATTTCTTCTCGATAAGGATGGAGTGATACGTTATAGATATGCGGGTATTTTAAATGAACGTGTTTGGAATCAAGAATTCGTACCCATCATTAAATCGGCTTCTGTATCATGAAAGATATATTATTGTATTTACTACTGATTCTTTCGCCTACATATAGTTTCGCAAACTCAATGTACCCCTTAGAATCACCCCGACAAGAAGCTCAATTTGACCACTTACTGCGCGATTTGCGTTGTTTAGTATGTCAAAATCAAAATTTAATCGATTCGAATGCAGATTTAGCAAACGATTTGCGTGACGAAGTGTATCATTTAGTCAAAGAAAATAAGTCAGATACTGAAATTACTCAATATTTAACTGCACGCTATGGTGATTTTATTTTATTTAACCCACCGGTAAAATCAGTGACTGCCTTCCTTTGGTTTGGACCTACATTTTTTTTAGTCATTGGCTTTATCATTTTTAGACGAAGTTGTTCAAGGACTAAAAATCATGCATAACTCTATGTTCATCTTCGCCATATTACTTATATTAGCCTTAGTAATTGCTGTTTATCCTTTGAAAAAACACTTAATTTTTAAAATTGTGATAATTCCATTATTTGTTTTGATCGTTTTAGGCGCCTATTTAAAATGGGGCTCATGGTTTAAATGGCAAGATTTTTTAGATCAGGAAAAAAAACAATCCCAAGTCCAAGCCATTTTAAAATCGGTAAAAAGTCCTCAAGAGCTGATTGAGAAATTGAAAGCTCAATTAGAAAAAAATCCTAAAAGCGGAAGAGGATGGTATTTATTAGGGAGATTATATTCAAGTCAAGGAAGTTTTATAGATGCACAAGATGCTTATAAAACTGCATATGAATTGAACCCCACCAATGAAAAGATCGTAATTAATTACGCCCAGAGTGTTTGGCAAAATAATGGACATAAATTTAATTCCTTAAGTCACCAATTATTTCAATCAGTTCTTACTAAAAATCCCAATCAACCCGACGCGCTTGCGATGCTAGCAATGGAATCATACACGAAAGGAGATTATCTAAATGCCATTAATCTCTGGCAACACCTTTTAATTTTATTGTCCCCTGACTCCGATGATGCGGCGGCAATACGTAAAGCAATTGCTCAAGCACAAACACATCTTGCCATTAATTGAAACTTGTTCCATGATTAAAAATTAATTACGAGAATTAAGGATGAGATCATGAGTGGTAAAGTTTATAAAGTGCTGGAATTAGTAGGAACTTCTCAAGACAGTATTGAAAGCGCTATCAATAATGCCATTGCCGAAGCCGCAAAATGCTGCGAAAAACTTGACTGGTATGAAGTTGTTACGACCAGAGGATTTATTGAAAATAATAAAACTAAATATTATCAGGTTCATTTGAAAATTGGGTGTGTGGCTTAAGTTTCAAATTTATTAATTGTTCTATAATTATTATATGTATGATTAACAACGAAATCTTATGCCATATAAGTTTGATCGATTGGGAGAGGGTACATACAATACTGTTTATAAGTATGTAAAAAATGGTTTCCCATTTGTTTTTAAAGTACAAAAACAATCTTTGCCAGAACCTAATCCAGAAGGATTTATCGGAGCGGTTGAGATAGAACAAGCAGCTATTCATAATAGTTTAGATATTATCGATCGCTCTATCCAAATTTGGAACGAAATAAACCCATCATTAAAAGCTGAAAAAAAAAGATATATAATTAATCGTCAGGTAAAAGATGGTTGGGTAGTTCCTTATATTGAAGGAAAGCAAGCAACAGATAGTGAAATAAAAGAGGCATTAATTTTGCTCACGCTCGCAATAGAAATCCTCAAACAACAGCTGTAATTAAATCTCTATTATCCGCTTTGCTCCTTACGGGGTCTCAACTTCACTTTGCATCGCATTCAACGCATCCAAAAACACCCGACCATAATGCGATAATTTATATTGCCCTACTCCCGAAACAGTCATCATTTGTTCCATGGTTTTAGGTTTAATTCTCGCCATTTCATGTAAAGTGGCATCACTGAAAATAAGAAAAGGGGGTTTGTTTTCCTCGTCTGCGAGTTTACGACGTAAGGTACGAAGTACTTCAAAAGTAGGGCTGCTAATGTAGGCCACACGCTCTTTTTTCTTTTTATCGGCCTTACTTTTGGGTTCGACCGTGAGAACAGTTAAAGAAATGGATTCCTGTCCTTTGAGTACAGGCACAGCCTTAGGTGTGAGGCATAATACATTAAAGCGTTCTATATCTTGATAACAATATTCCCTATGGATTAATTGCCAGGCTAGATGCTTCCAATAAGCAGCTGATTTATCTTTGCCAATCGCAAACGTGGTTAATTGGTGGTGATTGGCTTTTAGTATTTTCTCTGAGGTACTGCCGCGTAAAACATCAATCACATGCGTCAGACCATAGCTTTGCTTAAGCCTATAAATGCAAGAGAGCAGTTTTTGTGCATCTACGGTGGCGTCCGTTGTTTCAGGAGGGGAGTCGCAGATATCACACAATCCACAAGTACTATCAAAACGTTCATCAAAATATTGAAGTAGAATCTGTCGACGACAAAACGTCGCTTCAGCAAAAGCAAGCATATGATTTAATTTATTATTCTCAATACGTTGCTGGGTTTCATCTGGCAGAACTTGAATCCAAGATCTTAAACGGGCACTATCACTAGGATCATACAATAACAAGGCTTGGGCAGGTAAACCATCACGTCCTGCGCGGCCTGTTTCTTGATAATAACTTTCAATCGTTTTGGGTAAATCATGATGAATTACAAATCTTACATTGGGTTTATCAATACCCATGCCGAAGGCAATGGTTGCAACCACAATATCTATACGGTCATAGCGAAATAAAGATTGAACCTCTTTTCGTTCTTCATGGGATAAGCCGGCATGATAACCTCTCGCTTTATAACCTAATTCTTGAAGTTTAAGGGCTACTTGTTCCACACGAGTGCGAGTCCCACAATAAATAATGCCGGATTGCTGATTTTGAGATTCAAGAAACACTTTGATTTGTGAAATAGCATTATTTTTGAAAGCAACTCGGTAATGAATATTGGGTCGATTAAAGGAGGCAATATAATGTTTAGGCTGATAATGAAGGCGTTTAACAATATCTTTTTGAGTTTGCCTATCTGCGGTGGCAGTTAACGCAACAATTGGCACATTTGGAAATTGCTGTTTAAGAATGCCAAGGGACGCATATTCTGGTCGAAAATCATGCCCCCATTGTGAAATACAATGTGCTTCATCAATTGCAAATAAGGCCAGAGGAAATTCCTCCAAACGCTCTAAAAAGGACTGATTTAGTAAACGTTCAGGCGCAATATAAAGTAAGTCTAAATCATTATTATGCAAGCTTGATAATACCGCCCGAGCTTCGCTGCTTGAGAGAGAAGAATTATAATAAGCGGCTTTAATACCTAGTAATTTAAGCGCTGCAACTTGATCTTCCATCAAAGCAATTAAAGGAGAAACAACAATACCTACGCCAGGACGAAGTAATGAAGGAATCTGATAACAAAGCGATTTTCCTCCACCGGTAGGCATTAATACCAGTAAATCTTGACCAGACACTAAATCATCAATGATATCTTTTTGAGGATCTCGGAAAGTATCATAGCCATAAAAGTTTTTTAAAACTTGGTTTGCAGTTGGTTGCTGAGATAATTCCATTGAATTTCTTATTATTTTTGGGTTATTGGTTGGGAATTAATAAATGAGGCAATCATAACACTTATTATTTTTTCATCCTATATAAGAAATATAGAAATGTAGCCCGTAAGGAACGAAGTGGATTACGGGAAAGACCGCGGCACGAAACCCCGTAATCCGCTTTGCTCCTTACGGGCTACAATACATTATTGTATTATTATTGATCACAATGTGTTATTATGCGGGTTTTAAATCCCGGAACCCCGCATGACCCATATCGCATTTTGGCAAGGCATCGTCTCAAACTCCCAAGCAGACCTTTTCAAGAAATTCGCAAACAGCAAAGCAGTCCTTCAGGCTCTCATCAACAATGATTATTCAAAAATCAAATTAGCCAAGAAGCATTCCTCGAGTTCCAAATACCCAATTTACTCAGGCACCATCACAGAGGCAGGGCGCTTATTATTCACAACGGTCATCATCCGAGGCAAACCATACATTCTACCCCTAGAAGAACTTCCCACTCACAATTACCAAGACTCCAAATTCTTACAAAACAAAAGCCTATTAGAAGCCCATGTGGCAAAACATGCAGATGAAGAAGCAGTGGTCATCACCGAGGATGACTTCACTCCCTTAACAGAAGAAGAAATCCAAGCATTAAACACCGCATTAAAAAGCGGCTCTCGCCGCGTACGTGAAATGCCATCCGCAGCGGTTGCTCCTGCAGCCTTTGAGGCAGAGGAAGAAGCACCACCCCCAATGCACCTTCCTATGACCTTTTATAATAACAACTTCATACAACTAGACCAAAAACAAACCGACACGCTGTATTACAAATTACCTTTAATGGTAGGAGGCCTCCCTGGCTCAGGAAAATCCTGTTTAGCGATGACCATGCTCACACAATGGGTGAATGAAGCGGAGGAATTTGATAAGCCTTTCCTCTACATCACCAAATCGAAACGCCTTGCAGACAATCTAGAAGCTCAATGGCATGCCTTACCGCAAATAAAACACATCGATGGTAAAACGCCTAACGTCTTATTCAAAACCTATGAAGAATTATTAATCGAAGAAGCAACGGTGAATGCTGACAAAATCGTCAGTAAAGACCATTTTTACACATGGTATGAAAGCCAAGACATCCAATACACGGCAGAAAATTTATACCAAGAATTTGGCATGTGCTCACCGTTTAAGAGCCTTGAAGACTACCAAGCCTTTGGCAAGCAAAATTTACTCTACGCCAAAGCAGAAGATAGGACTAAGATTTGGGAATTGTATCAACTTTATCGTAAAAAATTAGAGATAGAAGGTTTTGTACATCCGCCATTCTATCAACCAGAAACCTTAGGCAAATACCAAAAAGTAGCGGTGGATGAAGCACAAGATTTATTCCCCTTACAAATAGAAGCCTTGGTCAAGGCATCAGAAAATGATGAAGTAGCGAAGAACGATAAAGAAATAGAAGCAGCCATTCAAGGGCCTGCAACAGCCCTCAGCAAAGAAATCCATAAACGAGCCAACATTGTATTTTTCATTGACACGCATCAAAGCCTATTTATCAGTAAATCCGTCAGACCCTACATACGAAGCTTATTTAACAAAGAGGGTGAAGTTCATTTATCAGAAACCCAATTAGCAGGCTCTTATCGAAGTCCTGAAGCTGTGAAGCATTTTGCCAATGCCATTATCCAATTAAAAAACAACACCGTTGGCAGTATTACCGATAAAAATGAGATGACAGAAATTCTCGCTCCTGAATTAGGCCAAGAAAACAAAGGTCAGGTGAATTGGTTTAATAGCCAAGAATCATGGGAACAAGGTAAAGAAGACATCTTAAGCCGCTATTTAAAAGCCAATGTGGTCATCATTGCATTAAAGGACCAAATAGAAGAAGCCCAACGTCAATTTCCAGGCTTCACCCAGATTTTCACGCCAGAAGAAATCAAAGGCTTGGAATATGAATTAGTGATTGTGTATAAGCCCCTATCGACCCCAGAATTTCGACAAGCCAATAAAAAGCTTGCTGAGCGCCAGAAAGCAGCGGCAAACTTAGGGCATGAAGATATCAAAGATGTGAAAGGCCGTTCAACCAAAGATGTAGCCCCTGAATTCACCACATCGTTTAATAATTTCTTTACCTCTGTCACAAGAACGACCAAAGGCTTAGTCATTATTCAGAATGAAAAGAGCCTCAAAAACATCGTTGCGCCCCTAAAGGCAACGATTAACACAGAAGTGAAAGCAACTCCAGCACCCATCATTACAGAAGAACAACAAATAAAGGGTTGGTATGATAGAGCACGTGAATTAATTAAGTCTGGAGAGCCTAAAAGTATCGAAATTGCAAAAAGGATTTTTAAGAATGAGTTACAGAAATCTGAACAAGAGTTTAAAGCTTTTGCTAAAGCCAATGGTTATTTAAAGACTGAAGGGCCTACGCGACTTCCTTCAATACCCAGCAATTACCCTGAAAAACAAAAACTAGTGTTAGCAGAAAAACAGGATGAAGAAGATGATACAGAGACTATAGCGACTACTCAAAAAAGCACCAAAGAATATTCTCCAAAATTAAAACAATATGTTATCAAACTAAACAAAAACTTTACAGCCTCAAATCTACGGCTCTTATTAGATAAACCTCTCTCAGTGATCATTGATATATTATTCAATATTGATTTGCCTGATGCCAAACCTATTATGAGCACATCTTTGGCAGCTGAAAAATTAACCGCCTTGGCGGATGCATTATTCAGTACGAACAAAGGCTTTCATAAATTTCTTCAAAGTGAAGATGGACTAAAGGCATTTAAAACAATGCTTCAATTAAATCCAGACTTGCTTGATCAATTTAAAGGTATACATTTAGCATTAAATTTTGAACAAACTGGAGCAATGGTATTAGAGTATCTCCAAAGTACCCATCTTGGAAAAGAAATCCTTGCGATGATATTTAATCATAACGATATGTTGGAGAGTGAAACTCGGAGGCTACAGGTTTTGGCTGTGATTAATCTAATCCCTACTCCTGTTGATGAAATATACAGAGTTAAGCTAAGTAATTTTATTTGTAGTGGTGCCAAAATTGAATCCATTGAAAAGTTTTATATCATGTGCTCTCTTAAGGAAGGGTGTTTGCTGTTATTAAAGCTACTTGAATTAGATTCTAGCTTTTCACATAGAATCACTGTCGAGCATCTCTGTACCCCTATGTATAACGAGTCAGATGCGATACAGATTCTTAAGAATGATGAGAATGGAAATTTAATTTTAAAGTTAATATATGGACAAAATCCATCATTAATGTCGAGTGTTTTAAAGAATCGCAGACAGCTCAAGGAAGTAGAAGCCTCAATTCCACCTGGATCTTTTATGATTGAGGCTATTTCCAATTATCAAGCGGTATTATCAGTGATGAAAACGTTATCGATTGGCGGGGCAATATATTGCGCCCCACAAACACCTATCGGGACTTTATTGCTCGTTATCAAAATGTTAAAAGGGGGTTGTGAATTAATTCTACCATCTGAAATGCCTTTATCAGTCATAGAACAGGCTTTACCTTCATTGGCCTCGGATACCTCTTTTTCCTATGTTGGTCGCCCTACCCAGGAATTTTTGAATGGGGTTATGCGAACTATCCCTGAGCATAGTAATTTCGTTATTAGAAACCATATGCAAGTAGCAGATATTGAAATCATAGCCTCCAGCCTAAATTGCAAAGCATTAATTCTAGATTCCAATTTAGCAGAAGAGTTAAATATACAAGCTGCTAAGAGTCTCTCACCCCTCAGTAATATTTACCTTACTTCTCATAGTGATAGAAAACAAACTTCTAGCGTAGCCTCCTCTTTAAAACCAGGAGGCATACTTACTTTACCTATTGAGACCCCCATAGAAACACAAATCGCTGCAGTTGAATCTTTAGGATTAGATAGTATTTTCACACTTCATCTGCAAACGCCTTTTGCAACTTTAGAATCTATTCTTGCTCATACTAAGCCTAATGCTCATATATTAATTCCCGTGCCCACGGGTATAGATGAAGTTAACAATCTTCATTCTGTTATTACAATCGTAAAACCAAATACAAATATTGTTCTCCATTACCAATTTCCAAAGCAAGTAATTGATCTGGTTAAACAAGTATTGCCTCAGAATGTGAATCTGATGATGCTTTCCTCAAAAAAATCAGATTCGTTTCTAGAACACTTTTTTAGTGGCGTTGCTAAGAATGATACTAAGCAATATAGTATTTTATTAGAATTAATGAAGATGCCTCCTCCATTTGCCACTTCAGAGATTGTTTCATCAAAAGTCGCATTATTAAAAGAAAATTATATACTTGAGCTTCATCCTGAATTTCCGCTATCAATATTTCGAGCTACGGCATATTCTTTAAAACACGGTGCAAGATTACAAATAAATCCTAAAACAAGCTTAGAAAAAGTCATGTGTTTAATCAATGCGCCTGTCCCCCTTAATATTATGTTTCTCAATAATACGCCATTCGAACTCATAGAAGCAGTTGCAAAGAATTTATCAGCTCGAGGGCGCATAGGCTTTTATTCAAAAGTTCCGGTAGAGTTAGCCAGAAAAGCTGCGAGCATTTTAAAATCGGGAACTTATCTAACTCTGCATCCCCATACACCTGTGGAGGTTGTAATTTCTGTCGCTAGTACATTAGCTAAAGGTGCTTGTATAGGATTTTATACGGATTCTTCCTCGGAACATATAAGAATGACAGCGCAATATTTGGCAGAAGATGCACGTATCTTACTTGATCCGGGCTTAAAACAAGAAGATTTTGAGTTTGTAGCAAAAAACCTTGGACCTAATCATGTACTCGAAATTCTAAATAATACACCGGTAGAGGTTATCGCAGCCACTGCGAAAGCTTTGGAAAGGGGATCCTTGTGTTTGTATTCTAATCTTCACCCTTCTAAGGTATCTGCAGCAGCAGCGAACATAAAACCAGGAGCCGCGCTCACTTTTACTAAAAATGCGAAGTTAACTTCCATATTAGTGGCATTGGAGTCTTTAACAAGTGGCACTAGACTGATAATACTAATGCCACCTTCAGCAGAATTAATAGATGTGATAAAAAAGGGCGAGCAGAAAGGGGTAATTGTTACCCTCGTTCCCGCACCACATCCTGCTAATTTGACATTTTTTAACTCTTCTTCAGGTACAAATATGGCCGAAACAAAGCCGGGGATAGACATTGCCTCTCCGTAGAAAATTCTTTTCCTGTCATTGTCGTAGCCCGTAAGGAACGAAGTGGATTACGGGGTCTCTTGTCACAAACCTCTCCCGTAACCCACTTCGTTCCTTATGGGATACAAAAACAATATTGTATTATATTTACGCAAGATGTGTTAATGTTCGGTTTTTTAAAATTCCCGGAAACCCCACATGGCCCATATTGCATTCTGGCATGGCATCGTCTCAAACTCCCAAGCAGAGCTTTTCAAGAAATTCGCAAACAGCAAAGCGGTCCTTCAGGCCCTTATTAACAACGATTATTCAAAAATCCACTTAGCCAAGAAACATTCCGATAACAAAGAATACCCGATTTACTCATGCACCATCACCAATGCAGGACGTTTATTATTCACCACAGTAAACGTGAGGGGCAAACCTTATATTCTACCTTTAGAAGAGCTTCCCACCCACAACTATGAGGACTCAAAATTTTTAAGAAACAAAAGCCTATTAATAAGTCATGTAGAAAAGCATGCTGCAAAAGACACTGTCATCACAGAACATGATTTCATCCCCCTAACAGAGGAAGAAAAAGACCAATTAAAAATGACCTTAAAAAGTGGCCCTCGACGCGTACGAGAAATACCATCAGCCGCAGTTGCTCCTATCGTTTTCGAGCCAGAGGAAGAAGAAGCTCCCCTCATACACCTACCCATAACCTTCTATAACAACAACTTTATTCAATTAGACCAAAAACAAACCGATACCCTTTATTATAAATTACCTTTAATGGTAGGTGGTCTTCCAGGCTCAGGTAAATCCTGTTTAGCCATGACCATGCTCAGCCAATGGGTGGCAGAGACGGTGGATACTGAAACACCCTTACTATATATTACCAAATCAAAACGTCTTGCAGAAAATCTAGAAGCACAATGGAATGACTTACCGAAAGTTAAAAGAGCCGATGGCAAAGAGCCACCTCAGGTTTTATTTAAAACCTATGACGAATTATTAACTGAAAAAGCAGTGATTAATGCGAACAAGTTGGTTGGCAAAGAGCATTATATTGCTTGGTATAAAAGTCGAAAAAGAGCCTTTTCCTTAGAGAATCTCTACCAAGAATTTGGCATGTGTTCCCCATTTAAAACCATTGAAGACTATCAAGCCTTTGGCAAGCAAAATTTACTTCATGCAGCCCCCGAAGACCGTGCTAAGATATGGGATTTATATCAACTTTATCGTAAAAAATTAGAAGCGGAAGGCTTGGTGCATCCTCCATTCTATATACCTGAATCGTTAGGAAAATATCAAAAAGTCGTGGTGGATGAAGCACAAGATTTATTCCCCTTACAATTAGAGGCACTGGCCTTGGCTTCTGAAAATGAAGCACTGGTTAAACAAGATAAAGAAGTAGAAGCAGCCATTCAAGGACCTGCGGCTGCACCTGAAAAAGAAGTCCATAAACGTGCTAACATTGTCTATTTTATAGACACTCATCAAAGCCTTACCACCAGTAAATCCGTAAGACCTTTTATTCGCACCTTATTTAATAAAGAAGGTGAAAATAATTTAACCGAGACCCAATTAGCAGGCTCTTACCGTTGCCCTGAAGCGGTTAAAAATTTTGCTAATATCCTTATTCAGCTAAAAAATAATACTGTCGGCAGTATCACAGATAAATATGAAATGACCGAAATCTTAGCACCTGATTTAAAGCAAGAAAAAGGCCAGGTGAATTGGTTTAATACTAAAGAGTTATGGGAAAAGGGTAAGAAAGATATTTTAAACCAATATTTAAAAGCCAATGTAGTGATTGTTGCACTTGAAGAGCATCTTCAAGAAGCCAAGGAAAAATTTCCAGACCATAGTCAAATCTTCACCCCCGAGCAAATCAAAGGCTTAGAATATGAACTTGTCATTGTATATAAACCTTTAACAACCTCTGACTTCAGGCATGCCAACACCAAATTAGGGGATCGAAAAATAGCAGCAGAAAATCAAGGGAAAGAAAAAATAAAAGAGGTAAGCGGCCGCTCAATGAATAACACCGCACCTGAATTTGCTACGCCTTTTAATAATTTCTTTACCTCAGTCACAAGAGCCACTAAAGGGTTGGTCATTATTCAAGATGAAAAGAGCCTAGAAAATATCGTTAACCCTTTGAAGGAATCCATAAAACCACAAGATGCCAAAGCGAAAGCAGCACCTGCTCCCATCATCACGGAAGAACAAGAAGAACAGGCATGGTATGAACGGGTTAAGACCTTGCTTAAAACAGGAGAACCTGCAAGCATTGAAGTCGCACGTAAGATTTTTAGGAATGAGTTACACCAATCTGAAGAAGCGTTTCAAGTATTTACTGAAGCGTTAAAACAGAGGAAATTGCCAATCTCTAAACAAGTTCTAGAAACTAAATTAACAACACCAAGAAATCATTCACAATCCTTATCCCTTCCTGCGGATACAGAGGTAAAAGAGGAAATCGAGCCCACAAAGCAGAGCCTAAAACCCACCACCACTCACTCAAATTATGTTAATAATTTATTCAATAAATTCACACGTAAAAACTTAACTGAGTTATTTCAAAAACCAATTTCATTGATAATAGAGATATTATTCGATACTCCATTCGAACAAGGTGTATCTCTTATCAGTGAACTAAGACCTGACAAACTTCGGGTATTAGGGGAGATTTTAGTAAGTTCAAACGCTAAGTATTTACGGAAATTTATTGAAAATGAATCAGGACTTAATGCCTTAAAAAAAATGTTAGATAGGCATGCAGAGCTGTTGCTTCATATACAGCCAATTCATCTTTTAAAGTCAATAGAATCAGATGATGTAATTCTATTGGATAAATTAAATAGAACTCAGGTTGGTACTGAAATAATAGCCAAAATACAAAGATTTACTCCAAATTTAGCAAGGGAGATACGAGAATTTCAAGTCAAAAGAAAAATAGAGTCAATTCAACTTCCTTTAAATCAACAAAGCGTTGCAGACTTATGCGAATATCTTTTTGCTAATCCTAAGGATACAGCTCTGAAATTATTCTGTATGGTTAAATTCCAACAAGGTCGGGATATTCTTATTAAAATGCTGGAACTGGATCCCTCTATTTCTAAAAAAATTCATGTTAATGATTTATTTCCAACTTTAGAAAATAGTAAGGCTGTATTGACTGTTCTTAAATTAACCGAAGATGGTAGTTTCATATTGAAATTACTTTATAAACAACATCCCCAATTGATGTTAGACGTCTTAAAAAAACAAAGACAAGCTCAACAATTAGATGCCTCACTTCCAGCTGGAGCACTTCGTCTGGATTCATACATGAGTCCACAAGCTATGCTAAATCTTATGATGTTTTTGGAGCCGGGTCAGGCAATTTATTTTCCCCCGTATATACCTCTAGATATAGCAATGCTCGTTATTAAAATGTTAAAACCTGAATGTAGAGTCATTTTATCTTCTGAAATACCTTTATCGGTGGTGAAGGAGGTTTTATCCGCTTTAACCTCTGAAATCCTATTTTCATATGTAGGATCTGCTAGTGAAGATTTTCTGAAGCTAATCTCCAGTCATTTAAAAGGCAAGTCATTTTATATTGTTAAAGAAACAACTGAAGAAGAGATTGTAACGATATGTACTTATCTAAAGGACTCTTTTGTGCTGTTGGATCCTAAATTATCGATAAGCGCAACCATCAAATTTGCTTCATTAAATAGTACGACTAATCTTTTTGAAATGGACAAAAAAAGTGATGGCAAACAAATTATTGCTGCAGCTGCTGCTTTGAAATCGGGAGGAGTATTTAGTTTAAAGAACATACCTTCAAAAGAACTGAATGTGATAGCGGCTAAAAATTTGAGAAAGGGATGCTTATTTATAGTTAATATTGATAATCCTCATGATACCTTGACAGCTGTGATTTCTCAGATCAATCCATTGGCTCATTTATATTTTTTATCACCTAAAAGCGTGGAAGATGAAAATAAATTATTATCATTAATGAAATGGGTAAAACCTAATACAACAATCCTACTAACTGGAACAACTTCAATTGAATTCATTAGTAGAGTTAAAAAAGCACTCTCTAAAAATGTTATAGTAAATATTCGTGCTCCACGTATTCTGGATTTTATCTTTAATGGTGTGGAAATAAACGATCTTGATGAACTTCAACAGTTAAATATATTAATGGAGTTGCCTCCTCCATATATTACTCCTGAGGAGGCAGCTTTGAAGGTTTCCTCATTGCCTCATTTAAATGTTCTTGAGCTACATCCTGACTTTTCAGTGGAAGTTTATAAATCGGCGATCTCCGCCTTACCCCGAGATTCAATGGTAAGAATAAATAAAAAAACAAGCATGGAGAAGGCTAATATATTAGCTAAAGGTCTGAAAGATAAAGAGCTATTGGTCCATGCTGATATGCCTGGAGAAATGATGATATCGGCGATTAGAAATTTACCTCCCGGTGTGACAATCAATTTTATCCCCCAACTTTCTTCAGGGACATTTATAATTTCTACACTAAGGAAAGCGGTTGCGGCTTTAAAATCTGGCTATATACCTATCCATTCTTTTCTTTCGAATCAATACATAAAAGCAATCGTTGAATCCTTAAGTAATGGGTCCCATATCACCTTTTATCCCGATATAACATCTGAAAAAATACGAATAGCAGCCACTTTCTTATCTAAAAATGGACATATCTTATTTCAGGGCGATATCAAAAAAGAAGATTGTGAATTTGTAGCTCGCACACTAGGCCCCACAAACTTTATTCGGATACATAATAGCTTTTCCATAGAAACATTGCGTGCTACCGCAGCAGCATTAAAGAGAGGGACGCTCAGTTTTCGAAATGATTCGCCTCTTGATTTAATCACGGCCGCTGCGGAATTTTTAAATCCAGGAACACAAATGTTCTTATTTCAAAATTTCCCATTTAATACTATTAAAACGGTTCTTCAGTTATTAAAACCGGGTACACAACTTCTGCTACAATGCGATAAAGGCCCTGAGTCAGCTGAGCTTATTAAAATGGGTGAAGAGAAGGGTGTTATGGTCACTTGTATTTATAATAAGGAAGTCTCTCAATCTGGTATGGGATTTTTTGGTGCATCTTCTGCCGCTTCTGAAACCCCGGCGTTTGCGGATATTCCCTCTCCGTAGAATTGTTTTCACTGTGTCATTCTATTGCAATGATAGATACTTATCTGATAGAGACGATGGGTATGACACTTTAAAGATAAGTACCACTTATATGTACAGTTATCTATTCACACATAGATAGTCAAATGTGGCATAAATAGTAAAACGTGGCATAAATAGTCAAAGATGTCATTCCCGTCAGGCAAAGATACTAAAAATAGTAGAAGCTCTCAGACGGGAATCAAAACATACAATCAAAGTATCTTTCAATCTTCTTAGAATAAAACAATGTATTAAAATTGCACACAATGTGTTATTATGCGGGTTTTAAATCCCCGGAACCCCGCATGACCCATATCGCATTTTGGCAAGGCATCGTCTCAAACTCCCAAGCAGACCTTTTCAAGAAATTCGCAAACAGCAAAGCAGTCCTTCAGGCTCTCATCAACAATGATTATTCAAAAATCAAATTAGCCAAGAAGCATTCCTCGAGTTCCAAATACCCAATTTACTCAGGCACCATCACAGAGGCAGGGCGCTTATTATTCACAACGGTCATCATCCGAGGCAAACCATACATTCTACCCCTAGAAGAACTTCCCACTCACAATTACCAAGACTCCAAATTCTTACAAAACAAAAGCCTATTAGAAGCCCATGTGGCAAAACATGCAGATGAAGAAGCAGTGGTCATCACCGAGGATGACTTCACTCCCTTAACAGAAGAAGAAATCCAAGCATTAAACACCGCATTAAAAAGCGGCTCTCGCCGCGTACGTGAAATGCCATCCGCAGCGGTTGCTCCTGCAGCCTTTGAGGCAGAGGAAGAAGCACCACCCCCAATGCACCTTCCTATGACCTTTTATAATAACAACTTCATACAACTAGACCAAAAACAAACCGACACGCTGTATTACAAATTACCTTTAATGGTAGGAGGCCTCCCTGGCTCAGGAAAATCCTGTTTAGCGATGACCATGCTCACACAATGGGTGAATGAAGCGGAGGAATTTGATAAGCCTTTCCTCTACATCACCAAATCGAAACGCCTTGCAGACAATCTAGAAGCTCAATGGCATGCCTTACCGCAAATAAAACACATCGATGGTAAAACGCCTAACGTCTTATTCAAAACCTATGAAGAATTATTAATCGAAGAAGCAACGGTGAATGCTGACAAAATCGTCAGTAAAGACCATTTTTACACATGGTATGAAAGCCAAGACATCCAATACACGGCAGAAAATTTATACCAAGAATTTGGCATGTGCTCACCGTTTAAGAGCCTTGAAGACTACCAAGCCTTTGGCAAGCAAAATTTACTCTACGCCAAAGCAGAAGATAGGACTAAGATTTGGGAATTGTATCAACTTTATCGTAAAAAATTAGAGATAGAAGGTTTTGTACATCCGCCATTCTATCAACCAGAAACCTTAGGCAAATACCAAAAAGTAGCGGTGGATGAAGCACAAGATTTATTCCCCTTACAAATAGAAGCCTTGGTCAAGGCATCAGAAAATGATGAAGTAGCAAAGAACGATAAAGAAATAGAAGCAGCCCTTCAAGGACCTGCAGCAGTTGCAGCCTCCAACAAAGAAATCCACAAACGAGCCAACATTGTATTTTTCATCGACACGCATCAAAGCCTATTTACCAGTAAATCCGTCAGACCCTACATACGAAGCTTATTTAACAAAGAGGGTGAAGTCCATTTATCAGAAACCCAATTAGCAGGCTCTTATCGAAGTCCAGAAGCTGTGAAGCATTTTGCCAATGCCATTATCCAATTAAAAAACAACACCGTTGGCAGTATTACCGATAAAAATGAGATGACAGAAATTCTCGCTCCTGAATTAGGCCAAGAAAACAAAGGTCAGGTGAATTGGTTTAATAGCCAAGAATCATGGGAACAAGGTAAAGAAGACATCTTAAGCCGCTATTTAAAAGCCAATGTGGTCATCATTGCATTAAAGGACCAAATAGAAGAAGCCCAACGTCAATTTCCAGGCTTCACCCAGATTTTCACGCCAGAAGAAATCAAAGGCTTGGAATATGAATTAGTGATTGTGTATAAGCCCCTATCGACCCCAGAATTTCGCCATGCCAATAAAAAGCTTGCTGAGCGGCAGAAAGCAGCGGCAAACTTAGGGCATGAAGATATCAAAGATGTGAAAGGTCGTTCAACCAAAGATGTAGCCCCTGAATTCACCACACCGTTTAATAATTTCTTTACCTCTGTCACTAGAACCACAAAAGGTTTAGTCATTATTCAGAATGAAAAGAGCCTCAAAAACATCGTTGGACCCTTAAAGGCAACAATTACCACAGAAGTGAAAGCAACTCCAGCACCCATCATTACAGAAGAACAACAAATAAAGGGTTGGTATGATAGAGCACGTGAATTAATTAAGTCTGGAGAGCCTAAAAGTATCGAAGTTGCCAGAAAGATTTTTAAAAATGAGTTACAAAAATCAGAAGAGGAGTTTGAAAGTTTTGCACAAGCTCTAGCATTTCCAGTCATACACACCCAAAAACCTAAAAAAGTTGAGCAGTTAGTAGAAGTTAAAGAGCAATCAAATCTATTAGTCAATACCCAAAACTATGTAAATAGTCTTTTTAATAATTTCACATCTAAAAATTTGGAACTGTTATTTAAGAAACCGATCTCCCAGGTTGTTGAAACATTGATCGATACTCCATTGTCAAATGGAAGTTTTTTGATCAGTGCACTCTTAGAACCTCAAAAATTAAAGGTATTTGGAGATACGTTATTTAATGAGGATGAAAAACTTCTAAGAAAGTTTATTCAAAGTGACTTAGGACTGACTGCCTTAAAAAAAATCTTAGAACTACATCCAGATCTGACGGCTAAAATACAAGATATTCATTTGTTAAATTCAAGTATAGCGAATGAAGAAATCTTGTTAGATCAGCTCAAAAATAGCAAAGTGGGTCAAGAAATTTTAGTATTCATATTTGCGAATAATCCAGTATTAAAGTTAAATGTCCAAGAATTTGAGGTTAAAAGGAAAATAGAATCCGTTTCCTTTCCTTTAGATGAACAAACAGCAACTTTCCAGCACATTGGGATCCTAAGCTTAGAATTCCACGTGGACAAGTTGTCGCG